>JAEEGL015300672.1_pt1 | contig 26812 bp, 29 predicted proteins | sample 9134231 | NCBI WGS metagenome assembly JAEEGL01 (sample SAMN16246548, study PRJNA631951) | gut metagenome | biome: gut microbiome; feature: rumen; material: fiber-attached | host: Bos | place: Iran: Karaj | collected 2018-10 | reverse complement strand
TAAAACAGAGCTGCTCGGCGAGATCCGGCAGTGGCTGGCCTCGGGCGGGACCTATACGGTGCGTTTTGCCGTGGAGATGCTCATGCGGCACTTCCTGGACGAAGATTTCGATCCCGCCTTTCCCCGGATGGTCGCGGAGCTGCCGGCGGATGAATACTATGTAAGCATGATGATCGCCTGGTACTTCGCCACGGCACTGGCGAAACAGCATGACGCCGTCCTTCCTTACCTGGAGGAGAACCGGCTGGATGTTCGGACCCATAACCGCGCCATCCAGAAAGCCGTGGAGAGCCGCCGCATCACACCGGGGCAGAAAACCTTTCTGAGGACGCTCCGCAGAGAAAGTGTCTGAAAAAGCAAGCAAAACCGCTTGACAAGCAACGAAAAAAAGATATAATAATATGGCCTGTCCGCAGAGACGGGCTAAATCCTTGCTCCCGCCGCGAGCGGGGGCCAAATGACCAGAAGGAGGTGCAACCATGGCAAAGGCAAGCGAAAAGTACGAGGCAATGTACATCATCAACCCGAACCTCTCCGAGGAGGAGACCGCAGCGGTTGTTGAGAAGTTCAAGGCACTTGTTGAAGCAAATGGTACTCTTGACGAATTGGAGGAGATGGGTAAGCGCAAGCTCGCTTACGAAATCAACTACATTTCCGAAGGGACCTACGTGCTGATGAAGTTCACGAGCGGCCCCGAGTTCCCCGCGGAGCTCGACCGTGTCCTCGGTATCACGGACGGCATCATGCGTCGCCTGATCACCCTGCGCGCAGAATAAGGAGAAGGACAGATGCTCAATCACATCGATGTTATGGGCCGTCTGGTCCGTGACCCTGAGTTGAGGTATACCCAGAGCAACACCCCTGTTACTTCCTTTACGATCGCTGTAGACCGCGATTTCGGGAAAACCGAATCCGGCGACCGTCAGACCGATTTTATCGACTGCGTCGCCTGGAGAAGCACTGCGGAATACATCAACAAGTATTTCACCAAAGGCCGCATGGTCGTTGTCAGCGGCAGACTGCAGATGCGCGACTGGGTCGACAAAAACGAGAACAAGCGCAGAAGTGCAGAAGTCGTTGTTGACAACATTTACTTCGGCGACAGCCGCCGTGACGGCGAGTCTCATCCGGCTTCCTCTTCCGGAAGCAGCTCATTCGATTTCGGTCCCGGCCGTTCCGCGGATACGCCGAGCCCCTTTGAAGAGATCGAAGACGACGGTGAACTCCCGTTCTGATATTAAAATAGGAGGATAAAGCAATGCCTTTCGATAAGAACAATCCCAAGAACCGCAAACGCAGGAAAGTCTGCCAGTTTTGCGAGCAGAAGGCAACCTTCGTCGACTACAAGGACACCGCTACGCTCCGTCACTATCTGTCCGAGCGCGGCAAGATCCTGCCCCGTCGTACCACCGGTGCCTGCGCGATGCATCAGCGTCAGGTGACGGAAGCCATCAAGAGAGCCCGTCAGGTCGCTCTGCTTCCCTACGTTATCGACTGAACTGAATCAGAAAAAGGACAGTGCCTTTCGGCACTGTCCTTTTTTTATTTCTGAAAGATCTTTCCGAAACAGATCGATTTCCCTGTTCCCGTCTCTTAATCCAATCTTAACTTCCATGTTCTGCACCTTAACGCCATCTTAGTGATCCATGCTGTACAATGAGATCACAGTACAGAAGAAGGTGGAGCCCATGGTCATACGTTTCTCAGTAAAAAAACTGTCCTCCTTCCAATTGATCATCCTGGGTTTTCTGGGTTTGATCCTGCTTGGAGCGCTTCTCCTGGCACTTCCGATTTCATCCAGAAGCGGGCAGCGGGCTTCGATCGAAGAGGCTCTGTTCACATCCACTTCCGCTGTATGCGTAACAGGGCTGGTCGTAAGAGACACCGCAACATACTGGTCCGCTTTCGGGCAGGCTGTCATTCTGCTCCTGATACAGATCGGAGGACTGGGCATCGTAACGGTTTCGGCATTTATCGCCATAATTTCCGGACGGAAAATCAATCTGCTTCAGCGCAGTATGCTGCAGGACACGCTTTCTGCCCACCAGATAGGCGGAGTTGTAAAAATGACAGGTTTCATTTTCAGGACTGCCCTGATCGTTGAAGCATCCGGCACACTGCTTCTGCTTCCGTCATTCTGCAGCCAGTTCGGACCTCAGGGAATATGGATGTCCCTGTTCCACTCGGTCTCTGCATTCTGCAATGCGGGTTTTGACATTATGGGAGATAAAACAGGGCCGTTTTCCTCACTGGCATCTTATGCCGGGAATCCCGGGATCGTTCTGCCGATCTGCATGCTTATCGTCACGGGAGGAATCGGTTTCCTCACATGGGAAGATATTGCCGCACATCGTTTTCACTTCCGCTGCTACCGTATGCAAAGCAAAGTGGTTCTGACAACAACGGCAGCTCTGGTCATCGTTCCGACGCTCCTTCTGTTTTTATCCGAGTATACAGAAGGCTCTGTTCAAACCCGGTTATTCCTTTCTCTTTTTCAGGCTGTAACACCAAGGACAGCCGGCTTCAACACTGCCTCTTTATCTTCTCTTTCCGGTCCGGGCCGTCTGCTGCTGATTTCCCTGATGCTGACCGGCGGATCTCCCGGTTCGACTGCCGGGGGAGTAAAAACAACAACGGTCGCTGTTCTGTTTGCAGGCGCTTTTTCTGTTTTTCAGAGGAAAAAGAGTGTACAGCTATTCGGAAGAAGGATCGAAGAGAGTACGAGCCGGAATGCAGCCTCTCTTTTGCTGATGTATCTGATTCTGCCGGCAGTCAGTGCTGTCGTGATCAGCGCAGCCGATCACCTTCCGCTCGGAATCTGCCTTTTTGAAACAGTATCCGCGATCGGAACCGTCGGACTTTCGTTGGGGGTCACTCCATCTCTCAGCATTTTTTCGCATCTGATCCTTATTCTTCTGATGTTCTTTGGACGGGTAGGCGGACTGACCCTGATATACGCTGCTGTCAGCATCAGAAGTGCAGACGTTGCGCAGCGGCCAGTCGAGAAAATTGTGGTCGGATAAGGAGACATGTATATGAAATCGATATTGCTGATCGGCATCAATAAGCTCGGAACTATGATTGCAAAACAGCTGCACGACCTCGGACATCAGGTCCTGGCTGTAGACCGGAATGAGGCTCGGATCAATTCTGTTCTCCCATTTGTCACGGATGCTCAGATCGGAGACAGCACGAATGATGCATTTCTGCGGTCGCTCGGAATCAATGACTTTGACGTGTGCATCGTAACGATAGGCAGCGATTTTCAAAGTTCTCTGGAAACTACTTCCCTGTTGAAGGAGCTTGGCGCAAAATTCGTGGTATCCCGTGCCGACAGGGATGTTCAGGCCAAATTTCTGCTGAGAAACGGCGCCGATGAGGTCATCAATCCTGAGAAACAGATTGCGGAATGGGCAGCAATACGGTATGGCTCCAATCACATTCTCGACTATATCCGTCTTGATGAAGAGCATGCCATCTATGAAGTATCCGTTCCGAGAGAGTGGGCCGGAAAAACGATCGGGCAGATCGATATACGCAAACGCTACGGGATCACCATCATGGCTGCCCGGAAAAACGGAAAAATGAATCTGTCCGTCACGCCGGAAACGGCACTGAATGAAACCATGACGATGCTTGTACTGGGAGAGCGCAAGGCTATGCAGCGGTGTTTCAAGATATAGAATATCCGGCTTTCTTTCAGGGAGGTGCTTATACATGAAAGATATATACCTGGCCATACCGGTGTCTGTCTTTTTCGTCCTTGGCTTTTTCGTGATGGACCATATCGGAAAATTCATTGGCGAACACTTCCGCCCCTATACCTGGTCCGCAGCCCCGACCGTCAAAGTGACTGATTTTCTGAAAAAAGGAACGGACAGGAAAGATCCCGGAAAAGACTCCGCTGTACCGAACACGCTTCCGGGTACAGAAGCCGGCAGTGGAAAAACACTTCCGCCTATACTATAATACAGGCATAAGAACGAAAGCGGGGGAAGCAAATGGAAAAGGTTCCAGAGAGCGGCGAGCGGATCCTTGTATGCCTTTCGTCCTCTCCTTCGAATCCAAAAGTCATCGATGCGGCCGCCAGGATGGCGGAAGCTTTTCATGCCGTTCTTACCGCAATCTATGTGAAATCGGCAAACCATGACTCCCTTTTCGAATCCGATAAGCTTCGCCTCCAGAACAACATAAGATTTGCGGAGCAGAATGGTGCTACGATCATCACACTCATCGGAGATGACGTTCCCGCTCAGATTGCGGAATACGCCCATATCTCCGGCTCCACCAAGATCGTAGTCGGCCAGAGCGGCGCAAAGCGCAGGCATTTCTGGAACAAAGCCCCTCTGACTGAGCAGATCATCCTGAATGCTCCGGATGTAGATGTCTATATCATTCCGGACTCCTCCGCAGATATAAAACAGCAGAGTCGGAAACTGGGGCAGACAAGCCGGATTCGCCTGACCTGGAAAGATTCTCTTTTCACAGTGCTGCTGCTTATAGCTTCTACGGGTGTTGGCCTTCTCTTCACGCGGTTTGGTTTTTCAGAAGCGAACATCATCACAGTCTTCATTCTGGGTGTGCTGATTAATGCTGTTTTCACAGTCAGTCCGATATACAGCGCAGTAAGTTCCCTGGCCAGTGTTCTGCTGTTCAACTGGTTCTTCATTGAGCCGAGGCTCAGTTTCCACACCTACGAGCCGGAGTATGCCGTCACTTTCGGAATCATGCTGATCTCTTCCCTGATTACGGGAACTCTGGCCAACAGACTGAAAGAGAATGCCCGGCAGTCTTCCCGCGAAGCTTTTCGGGCAAAAGTTCTTTTTGACACGAATCAGCTGCTTCAGAAATCCGAAACGTCAGACGATGTCATACGGATCACCGCGCAGCAGGTCAGGACACTGCTGGACCGGGAAGCAGTCGTATTTCCATTGTCAGAAGAAAAGGCGCTCGGCCCGGTGATCGTTCCGGACAGTTCCGCACAGAACGGCACTTTTTTCACAAAGGATGAAAAAGAGGCAGAAATCGCCGTGTGGGCTTTTGAAAACCAAACTGCTGCCGGAGTGCACACAGAAAAGTATGAAGATGCAAAATCGCTCTATCATCCCATCTGCATAAATGGATACTGTTATGGGGTCATCGTGGTTTACCTGAACGGGAACAGGCTGGAGTCCTTCGAATACAGTGTTTTTGCATCAATAATGGGAGAATGTGCCCTGGCACTTGAAGGCCTGAGGAACGCTGCGGAGAAAGAACAGGCAGCCATTGCCGTACGCAACGAACAGCTCCGTTCGAATCTTCTTCGTTCGATCTCCCATGATATCCGCACGCCGCTCACCTCCATTTCAGGGAATGCCAGTAATCTGCTGACACACTATGAGTGTCTGGATGCGGAGACGCTGAGGCAGATATTCTCAGATATCTATGATGATTCGGAGTGGCTGATCGATCTTGTTGAAAACCTGTTGTCGATCTCAAGGATTGAGAACGGACAGATGGAACTTCATCTGTCCCTGGAGATCGTGAACGATGTGATTGAGGAATCCCTCCGGCATATCGACAGGAGATCCGTCCGGCATCAGATCACGCTACAGCCGGGCAGTGAGGTCCTGATTGCCAGGATGGATTCCCGCCTCATCACACAGGTCCTTATCAACCTCATCAACAACGCTGTAAAAAACACGCAGGATGGTTCGGAGATCACGATATCGACTGAACAAAGGGAAAATTGTATTTATGTACATGTTGACGACAATGGCCCCGGGATCCCGGACAGCATGAAGCCTCATATTTTCGAGATGTTCTACACAGGACAGAATAACGTATCGGACGGAAGGCGCGGAGTCGGGCTGGGGCTTGCACTCTGCCGCTCCATCGTGGAAGCTCACGGTGGGTCCATCACCCTGACAGACAACAGCCCGACCGGCTGCCGCTTTACATTTACATTGCCGGTCGAAGAGGTAATGATCAATGAACAGACCGACCATTCTTATCGTTGAAGATGATGCACCTGTGCGCAATCTCATGATAACGACGCTGAAAACTCATGACTACCGCTATCTGACTGCTTCTTCCGGTTCGGATGCGGTCATGCAGGCCTCGTCGCACAACCCTGAGGTCATTTTTCTTGACCTGGGCCTTCCGGATATGGACGGGATCGATGTGATCAGGCAGATACGCAGCTGGTCAAACATGCCCATTATCGTTATCAGTGCCCGCAGTGAAGATGAAGACAAAATAACTGCACTGGATGCCGGTGCGGATGATTACCTGACAAAGCCTTTTTCCGTGGAGGAACTGCTTGCCCGTCTCCGTGTAACGATCCGCCGCCTTTCCATGATGAATATGAACAACGCTGCCGACACCTCTGTTTATGCGAACGGGCCTCTGAAAATCGATTATCCCGCGGGCTGCGCATTTCTCAACGGTGAAGAACTGAAGCTTACTCCGATCGAGTTCAGGCTGCTCTGCCTCCTTGCAAAAAATACCGGAAAAGTTCTTACGCATACATATATCACGCAGAACATCTGGGGACGAAGCTGGGACAACGATATCGCCTCTCTCCGGGTCTTCATGGCGACCCTGCGGAAAAAGCTTGAAGCAGCGCCAGGTTCACAGGAGTTTATCCAGACTCACGTAGGCATCGGGTACCGTATGATGAAGGTCGAATAAAAAGGACAGTGCCGAAAAGCACTGTCCTTTTTATTCCTGAAAGATCTTTCCGAAGCGGATCTCTTTCTCCGCTCTGTTCATTTCCCGTCCTGCCGGTTCTGGAAGGTGTTCATATAGTCCTGCCGGTCCTTTTCGGAGAAGCGGTGCGTCGGCTCCGTCCCGTCTTCCGCGCCGGAGCGTCTGCGGTACTCCTCCCACTGCTTCCTGCGGCGGATCTCGGCCAGCCGCTGTTCGCGCAGCTGCTGCCTGCGCAGCCTGCGGTAGCGGACCACCAGGAACAGATAGCAGGCGATGATCACCACGAACAGCCCGATGCCGAGCTTGAACCAGATGGACGAGGTCACGTTCCGGAACTGTCTGCGGAGCAGCTCATTCCGCGATACTTCGATATTCAGGTTCGTGATCAGGTCGATCGTATCATAATATTCGCCGTTGATGCAGATATCCGCCGAGCCGAGGACCGTCCCGGCCGTGACCGGGGCCACCAGCCTGTCCTCCTGCAGGCGGACGTTGGTCACCGTCATGGCTGTGGCATCGAAATCCTTCGGAAGAAGGATCGTCACGTCCCGCTGCGGCCGCAGGATCGCCACACCGTCTCCGGCGGCCAGGTCGATCGTGACCTTCTGAATCCCGTCGGACGTTGTCAGGACCGTGCGGTAGGCATAATTGTCAAACGCCCAGTTGTACAGGCGGATCGTGTCTTCAAAGTTCCCGTAGTCTTCCCGGTCCGAGTTGTAGGGCCCGGTGCTGCCCATCACGATGCAGAGGATACCCACGTCCTGCCTGGTCGCGGTCGAGATCAGGCAGTATCCGGCCGCCCGGGTATAGCCCGTCTTCACACCGGAAGCTCCTTCGTAGAGATAGCCGCTGCCGTACATGGAGTCTGAGCAGATCAGCGCGTTGGTGCTGTTGAGTGTGCGGGCCTTGGCCATGCTGGTCTCGGGAATGTCGTGGCTGAGTGTGTTCACCACTGTCGAGAACAGTTCGTGACGGATCGCCTCGCGGGTGATCAGGGAAAAATCATAAGCCGTGGAATAGTGGTCCGGGTTCGTCAGGCCGTTCGTATTTGCGAAGTGCGTGTTCAGGCAGCCGAGCCGGGCAGCCCGTTCGTTCATGCGGTCAACGAAAGCCTGGATGCTTCCGGAGAGATACGTGGCGATGATATTGCAGGCCTCGTTCGCGGAGGCGAGCATCGCGCAGTAAAGCAGGTCCTCCAGGCTCAGCGTGTCCCCGGGGAAGAGATCCGCCGTGGAGCTGTCCTCTTCCATGCCGGTGCGGCAGTCCGCCTGCGCCGTGACCATGTCGCTCAGGCTGCACTCTCCGCTCTCCACCGCTTCGACCGTGATCAGGATCGTCATGATCTTGGTGAGACTCGCCGGAGCCACCTTTTCATTCATATTCTTTTCGTAAAGGATATGCTCGGAGTTCAGATCCGCCACCACAACGGAATGCGCCACAACAGAGGGCGCCTCCGCCGCGCTTGCCGCCGGAGCGAAGGTGCCGGCCAGCAGACAGACGGTCAGGATCAGTGCGAATATCCGGATTTTTTTCATTTTATTCTCCCATTTTCCGGGGATTATGGTATAGTAATAGGCGTTGGATCGACTTTGTTATTATAGTATCCGGAACGAAGAATTGCAACAGCTATTCCGGGAGGGAGGAGGAACCGGTGAGCCGGAAAACCGCACTGATCGTCTCCTTTTCGCTGCTGGTTCTTTTTGCCATGCTGCTCGGTATCTCGCTTCTGGTCCGCAGCGGCCGGGAGGGGATGGAGGTCCGCACACAGAGGAAGGTCTCCGAGGAAAGGATCCTGCAGGGCGGCAATCCTCTGGAAACGGCCGCTCCCGTGATGCCGGGCGACCGGATCGATATCAACACCGCGGATGCGGAGACGCTGCAGCGGCTTCCGGGGATCGGTGAAAAGCTCGCGGAAGCCATCCTGACTTACCGGAACGCGCACGGGCCCTTCCCCGGGCCTGAAGCCCTGAAGAATGTCGACGGGATCGGAGAAGAGCTTTACTCCCGCATCTCCCCGTATCTCACCGCAGGAGACGGATCATGAAAATACTGGTTGTCGATGACGAAAAGCTCCTTGTCAAGGGGATCAAATTCAATCTGGAGAACGAAGGCTATACGGTCGATTCCTGCTATGACGGGGAAGAGGCCGTTGCGATGGCGCGCGGGAACAGCTACGACCTGATCATCCTGGACCTGATGATGCCGAAAAAGGACGGCCTTTCCGCCTGCCAGGAGATCCGCATGTTCTCTGTCGTTCCCATCATCATGCTCACCGCGCGGAGCGAGAACGCCGATCTGCTGATGGGCTTTGAATCCGGTGCGGACGATTATATCACCAAACCTTTCAACATTCTGGAGCTGAAGGCCCGCGTGCGGGCTCTTCTGCGCCGCGCATCCATCTCTGCCTCTCTGCAGGAAGAGTCCCCGGAGTCCGTTTTCATCCTCAAGCACAAGGAAATCACTGTGGACACGGAGCGCCGGGCCGTCTGGCGCGACGGGGTCCCGGTCGAACTCACGCTGAAGGAGTTCGATCTTCTGGCGTTCCTCATGAAAAACCCGGGAAAGATCTACAGCCGCGACAAGCTCCTCGAGCTGGTCTGGGACTATGACTACATGGGCGACACACGGACCGTGGACGTCCACATCCGCCGCCTCCGGGAAAAACTGGAGAAAGACCCGGCAAGCCCGGTGTATATCATCACAAAGTGGGGCGTCGGATACTACTTTTCTGAATAAGGAGTCACCGGATGCGCAGCATAAGAACGCAGTTCATCGCTTTCGTATTCGTTCTGCTGACGATCCTGATCGTCCTGCTGAACATCTTTCCGCTCACCGCCTCCCGGGACCAGGTGTTCGAAGAGAAGAAAGCCTCGCTCTCCGCGCAGGCCTCCGTGATCTCCTCTTCGCTCGGCGGACTTGATTCGCTGTCCCGCGAATCCGTGAGCGATGTGCTTACCTTTCTGGATATCACCGGCTTTGCCCGGATGATCGTGACCGACAGCAGCGGTGTGGCCGTGTATGATGACGGCGGGCAGACCGGAGTCGTTCCGGAGATCGAAGACCTCTTCACCTCACTGAACGGAAAGATCATCTTCCGTTCGGTATTTCAGGATTCCGCCTTCCGCAGCTCTGTCATCACGCCGATCAGCAGCCGTCAGGGCATGATCACCGGGGCGGTGTATCTCTATGAATACGATGCCGCCCGCGCTGCGATCCTTCTGGAGATCCAGTCCCGCATCCGCAATATCTCGCTGGCCATCGGACTGGTGGCGCTGGCGCTCGTGATGCTTTTCTCCGAACTGCTCATCCACCGGATCAGTGAGCTGGTCTCTTCGATAAGGATCGTCGCGGCGGGAAACTATGACCATCGCCTCGCCACCCGCGGGCACGATGAGATCACCGAGCTGGGGGAGGAATTCAATCTGCTCACGGAGCGCCTGGACACAACGGAAAAGCAGCGCCGGCGCTTCGTTTCGGATGCTTCCCATGAGCTGAAAACACCGCTCGCCTCCATCCGCCTTCTCTCCGACAGCATCGTTCAGAACGACGGGATGGATCCGGGCACGGTGCGGGAATTCGCCGCGGATATCGGGAACGAGGCCGAGCGTCTGCAGCGTACCACCGAAAAGCTGCTGGATCTTTCGCGTCTGGATGACGACATCCAGATCGCTCCGGAACCCGTGGATCTCAAACAGACGGTCATGGACGCCGCTTCCAGCCTCGCCCCCGTTGCGGCGGAGCGGAAAGTCGACATCCGCTGCGATCTGGACGACGGCTGTGTGATCATGGCCACCGCGGACGACCTGTATCACATCGTGTTCAATCTGATCGAAAATGCGGTCAAATACAATGTGCCCGACGGTTCCGTCCATGTCACAGCCGAGGCCGATGAAACCTCCGTACGGCTCACGGTGGAGGATACGGGCATCGGGATCCCGGAGGCGGACCGCCTGAACATCTTTTCCCGTTTTTACCGGGTGGATAAGGCCCGCTCCCGCGAAGCGGGGGGCAGCGGCCTCGGCCTGAGCATCGTGCACGACGCCGTTCTTGCCCACGGAGGAAGCATCACCGTGGGAGCAAATAAACCGCAGGGCTCCGTCTTTATCGTGACGTTCCCGCGGCCGACATCAGAGGAGACAGGAATATGAACAACATTGCAAGGATCCGCCAGGGCCTGATCGAACGGGATCTGGACGCGATCTACATCGAAAATGAAAAGAACCAGCGGTATGCCGCGGGCTTTCCCTTTACGGACGGAGCCGTGGTCGTCGGGCGGGAAGGAGCCTGGCTGATTACCGACTCCCGGTATATCGAGGCGGCCGAAAAAACGGCGGAAGGCGTGGATGTCCTTCTGTATGACCGCGAGCACCCGCTGAAGGAACACCTCACCGCGCTGTTCACTCAGGCCGGGGTACGCCGGCTCGGCATCGAGGAAAACTCGCTCAGCTACGGCCGCGTCCTCGCGCTGAAGGAGTTCTGCTCCTGCGAGCTCGTTCCCGCGCACAGCCTGCTTGCCGGTCTCCGCGCCGCCAAAACGGAGGAGGAGATCGGATACATGAAGGAGGCGCAGGCCATCAGCGAGGCCGCCCTCACGGAGGTGCTCGGCATCATCCGTCCCGGCATGACCGAGCGGGAGATCGCCGCCGAACTCGTATATTCCATGCTGCGGCACGGATCCGAGGGCAACTCCTTCGATCCGATCGTAGTGACCGGACCCAAGACCAGCCTGCCGCACGGTGTTCCCGGTGACCGGGTGGTTCAGGAGGGAGACTTCCTCACGATGGACTTCGGCTGCATCAAACACGGCTACTGCTCTGATATGACGCGCACAGTCGCGATCGGGCATGCTACGGACGAGATGCGCAGGGTCTATTCGATCGTGCTCGAGGCGCAGCTGACAGGCATCGCCGCTTCCCGTGCGGGAAAACCCGGCTGCGAGATCGACGCCGCAGCGAGAAAAGTGATCGCCGATGCGGGCTACGGCCCGTATTTCGGGCACGGCTACGGCCACAGCCTGGGACTGGACATCCATGAGCTGCCCGGTGCGAATCCCTCCGGAAAGGTCCCGATGCCGGCAGGTGCGGTGGTGAGCGCGGAGCCGGGGATCTATCTCCCGGGCCGCTTCGGCGTCCGGATCGAGGACGTGGTGGTCATGCGGGAAGGCGGATGCGAAGTCATCACCAGGGCGCCCAAAGAGCTGCTCGTCCTGTGATTGCAGCCGCTTCGCAAATAACGCTTGCAAAAAGCGCAATGTTACAGTACAATAAATGAGTTAAGATACTGTATTTACTTCGTGGGAGGACCATTTTATGATTACAGCAGGTGATTTCAGAAACGGCGTTACTTTTGAAATGGACGGCCAGGTCATGCAGGTCGTGGAGTTCCAGCATGTCAAGCCCGGAAAAGGCGCCGCATTTGTGCGCACCAAGATGAAGAACGTCATCACCGGAGCCGTTACCGAAACTTCCTTCAACCCGACCGCCAAATTTGAAAACGCCACGGTCGACCGCATGACCGCGGAGTTCAGCTATGCGGACGGCAACCTCTATTACTTCATGAATCCCGAGACCTATGAACTGGAGCCTGTCGACGAATCCGTCCTCGGGGACAACTTCAAGTTCGTCAAGGAAAACATGGAGTGCACGATCTATTCCTACAAGGGAAAGGTCTTCAACGTCGAGCCTCCGTTCTTTGTGGAGCTCGAGGTTACCGATACGGATCCGGGCTTTGCCGGCAATACCGCCACCAACGCCACCAAACCCGCTACGCTTGAGACCGGTGCGGAGATCAAGGTCCCCCTGTTCATCGAGCGCGGTGAAAAGATCCGTGTCGACACCCGCACAGGAGAATATCTCTCCCGCGCCTGATCCGACGTTCAAAACTGAAGCGGGGAAGGGCAATGCCCTTCCCTGTTCCCATCTGAAAAGGAGGCTGACATCATGACGATTTCCGAAAAAGCTGCCTATCTGAAAGGGCTTGTGGAAGGGCTCGGCGCCGACAAGGATTCCCGCGACGGGAAACTCTGGTCCTGTGTGACCGACCTCATGGCCGATATCGCCCACGAGATCCAGGACCTGCAGGACACCAGCATGGATTATGCCGATGCACTCGATGAGATCGGCGATGAACTCTCCTATCTGGAAGAGATCACCTGCGATCTGGACACGCCCGATGATTTTGCCGATGATGAATGCGACGGCAACTGCGAGGACTGCGGCCTCTGCGATTACGATGAGGACGATGACGAGGGCGATGTGGTGGCCTTTGCCGATTATTCCGACACGGACGAGGAAGACTCCGAGGGGGAAGAGCTCCCCGAGGAGGACGATGAGGACGGGGAAGTCCCCGCGCTGGAATACGACGGCGTTCTCTATGATGTCACCTGCCCCTCCTGCGGGGAGGAGATCACCTTTGATGAGGAGACCCTCAACAAAGGTTCGATCGTCTGCCCGAAGTGCAAGGAGGTCCTGGAATTCGATCTCGATTCCGACGAGGACCCCGCCGACTGATTTCCCCGGATCCCTGAAGACAGCGGAAAGGCTCCATCCTTCGATGGAGCCTTTCTTTTTTCCGTTCTTATACAAATGCTTTTTCCTTCAGCCGTCCGAAAGCCTCTTTCATCACCTCGAACGGAAGGGCCAGATTCATTCGGATGGTATCCGGCATCACGAAACTCTCTCCGTTCGACCAGATGACTCCGGCCTTCACACCGCGGATCTGCAGGTCTCCGACCGTTTCCTGATGTGCTCTGCACCATTCGGCGCAGTCCAGATACAGCATGTAGGTCCCCTGCGGCCGCATGCAGCTCACACCGGGGAAATTCTCCCGGATGAAATCACAGGCCCACGCGAGGTTTCCGTCCACCACGCGGCACATCTCATCCGCCCATTCCATTCCTTCATCGGAGTAGGCTCCGGTCAGTGCCCGCATCGAAAGGACATTTGAAGCGTTATAGACCACACTGGCCGCCTCTTTCTTCTCCCGGTCACGGAGATAGCCGTTGTAGATGATCCCGTAGGACCCCACCAGGCCGGCGAGGCTGAACGTCTTGCTCGGCGAATAGAAGGCCATGGTCATCTGCTTCGCCGCTTCCGAGACGGACTGGAGCGGGATGTGCCGGTGCCCCGGCATGATGATGTCCGACCAGATCTCATCGGAGATGACCAGAACATCGTATTTCCGGAAGAGCTCGACCATCTCCTCCAGCTCGCTCTTCTCCCAGACCCTCCCGGTGGGGTTGTGCGGGGAACAGAAGATGGCCAGATGGATGCCGTTGGCTTTGATCTTTTCCTCCATATCCGCGTAATCCATGCGCCAGATGCCGTCCCCGTCCCGGATCAGCGCGCTGTGGACCAGATTGCGTCCCATCCGGTTCACGGTGCCGGTAAAGCCGATATACGTAGGGGAGTGGACAAGGATGTTGTCCCCCGGTGCGGTAAAGGCCCGGATCACCGAAGCCACACCGCCCAGCACGCCGTTTTCGTAGGTGATCGCTTCCCGGGTGAGTCCTTCCACCCCGTTCCGTTCCTTCTGCCAGCGAATGATGGCGGAATAGTATTCCTCGGGATTCTCAAAGTACCCGAAGCTCGGAGTCTCCAGTCTTTCGCGGATGGCACGGAGCACGGCCGGCGCCGTCGGGAAGCTCATGTCCGCGATCCACATCGGGATCTTCCGGATCCCTTCATCCGGTTTGACGGGGAAGGGGACCATGTCGGCAGCGAGAGAGTCTTTTCCGGTTCTTTCCACAAAGGTCTCGAAATCGTATTTCACTATTCAGCACCCCCTGTACGGTGTTTATAGGAAGATTATAGCGCTCCTCCTCCGGAAACTCAAGAACACGCGCTTTTTTCCCTGTTTTCTTTCCAAAAAAGCCTTGACAAGGCAGTATGATTCGGTTATATTAATCAAGCGCTCCGAAGACAGCAGGTGGCTCCCGCCGTAAATCCTGCCGAGGACAACAACAATATCCTGATTGTTTTTGTGCCTTTGCGTCTTTGTGATGCAAGGGTTTTCTTTTTGTGAGCGTCATCATTCATCACGGAGGTGAAACCACACAATGCCTAACGCAAAGGTTCTCAGCGAAAAGCAGGCGATCGTCGAAGCTCTCGCAGAACGCATCAAGAACGCGGGCGCCGGCATCCTCGTCGACTATAAGGGAATCACAGTCGCCGAAGACACCGCTCTCCGTGCCGAGCTGCGCAAGGAAGAGATCGACTACACGGTCGTCAAGAACACGCTGGTCCGGAAGGCTCTCGACAAGATCGGAATGAGCGAGCTCGATTCCGTCCTGAACGGGACCACCTCTCTGGCCACCACTGAGAATGATCCCATCGCACCTTTCCGCATAGTCACGGACTACAGCAAGAAGCTGAACGATCGCTTCAACATCAAGGCTGCCTTCATGGATGGCAGACTCCTGAGCGAGAGCGAAGTCGCCGAGCTGTCCGTGCTTCCTTCCAAGGATGCACTCTATGCAAAGGTCCTGGGCACCATGCTCGCACCCATCACCAGCCTGGCCGTCTGTCTTGGCCAGATCCTTGAGCAGAAGGGCGGCTCCGCTGCTCCTGCCGAGGAAGCACCCGCAGCCGAATAAAACCGGCACAACGAAATTTTAATGGAGGAAAAAATCATGTCTGAAAAAATAGCTGCTATGATCGAAGAGATCAAGGCTCTGTCCGTTCTCGAGCTTTCCGAGCTCGTTCACGCTCTTGAGGAAACCTTCGGTGTTTCCGCCGCCGCTGTTGCCGCTCCTGCTGCCGGCGCTGCCGCTGCCGCTCCTGTTGAGGAGAAGACCGAGTTTGACGTTGTCATGACCGATTTCGGCGCTGAGAAGATCAAGGTCATCAAGGAAGTCCGCAGCATCACCGGTCTCGGCCTGGCCGAGGCGAAAGCCCTTGTCGAAGGCGTTCCCGCCAAGATCAAGGAAGGCATTTCCAAGGAAGATGCGGAAGCCCTCAAGGCTCAGCTCGAAGGCGTTGGCGCAAAGGTCGAGCTCAAGTAATCCGATTCCCAATAAAGAGAAAAGCACCGGGAGTATTCCCGGTGCTTTTTTTCTTTCCCTTCCGCTTCTTCTTGTCCGGAAAGGCCGGATTTGCTATACTGGTGATCGATCCGGCGGCGCCGCCGACCCTGTGAGAAAGGAGAACTGCCATGAATGACCGCGAGATCGTATCCTGTGCCCTGCCGCTCATCCGGGACTGGTATGAGCGGAACCGGCGCGCTCTTCCCTGGCGGGACGCTCCTTCCGCCTATCATGTGTGGATCTCGGAGATCATGCTCCAGCAGACCCGGATCGAAACCGTGATCCCCTATTACGAGCGTTTTCTCGCAGCCGCTCCGGACCTGCCCTCGCTGGCGGCGATGGAGGAGGACCGGCTGCTGAAGCTGTGGGAGGGACTCGGCTACTACAGCCGTGCCCGCAATCTGCAGAAAGCCGCCCGGCTTGTCATGGAGCGCTATGGCGGGGAGCTGCCCGCCTCGGCCGAAGAACTCCGCAGCCTGCCCGGCATCGGCGATTACACGGCCGGCGCCATTGCCTCCATTGCTTTCTCCCTTCCGGAGCCCGCCGTGGACGGGAACGTCCTGCGGGTCCTCACACGCCTGCTCGCCTGCGGGGACGATATCGCCTCCTCTTCGGTCCGAAGGGCCTTCACCGCCCTTCTCCGCGGCCTGTATCCGTCCGGTGAGGACGCGGGACTGCTCACGCAGGGGCTGATGGAGCTGGGTGAGACCGTCTGCCTGCCCGGCGGGGAGATCCGCTGCGCGCTCTGCCCCGTACGCTCCCTGTGCCGCGCCGCGGCAGCCGGGACCATGGCCGAATATCCCGTAAAGACTCCGCCCAGAGACCGGCGGATCGAAGCGCGCACCGTCCTTCTGCTGCGCTGCGGAGATAAGATCGCCATCCGGCAGCGGGAAGAGAAGGGCCTTCTGGCAGGGCTGTGGGAATTCCCCTCCATCGACGGGACTGTATCCACCGGGGATCTTCAGACCCTTTTCCCCGATGCCCGCGAGATCGTCCCCTGCGGGGAGGCAAAGCACCTGTTCAGCCATGTGGAGTGGCACATGACCGGTTATTCCGTGGACCTTCCCCGGGAACTCCCGGACTTTCTCTGGGTGACTCCGGAAGAGATCCGCAAAGTCTATTCTGTCCCCTCCGCCTTCCGTTTCTATCTCCGCCAGATATGAATCAATCAGAAAAAGACCGCAGGACTTTTTCCTGCGGTCTTTTTTATAGTATCTACTGTTTTCTTGCCTTGATCTCTGCAATCAGCGCCGGCAGAAGCTTTCTGTAATCCGTAACTGCACCGATATGCGCTATATCGTAGATAGGCGCATCTTCCGATTGGTTGACCGCAATGATGCATCCGGCTTTCTGCATTCCGAGCTGGTACTGGACCGATCCGGAGATCGCGATATTGAACATCAGCTTCGGGGTGACTGTCGTTCCGCTTTGTCCGATCTGGCGGTCGTGCGGAAGCATGCCATTGTCTACCAGCGGTCTGGAGGATGCAAGCTGCCCGCCCAGAAGCTCAGCCAGTTCGCGAAGCATGGCCAGATCTTCCTCATTCTTCACGCCTCTTCCGCCCGCTACTACGATCTTTGCCTCCGTCAGCGGTTCGCCGCTCTTCTCAGCAGGTCGTGTTTCAAGCACTTCATATTCCGTGTCTTCTTCCACAGCCAGCTGTTCCGTGATCAGTTCCCCTTTCGCGCCGTCCACAGGCACAAGCGGCTCACAGATCTGCGGGTGTACCGTCGCCATCTGCGGACGCCGTTCCAGAATCACGATGTGAGCCAGGATCTTACCTCCGTATCCCGGAGTCGTCTGAAAGAACACACCGTCCTCGTCGAACCCAAGATCGATCGCGTCTGCCGTCAGACCCGTATCCAGCGCCACCATCAGGCGCGGAGCCAGATCCCGTCCAAGCGGTGTGGCACCGTAGAGTATGATCGAAGGTCTGTACTTCTCTGCAAGCTGCTTCAGCGCCTGTTCGTAAGGCCGCGCGCTGTAGAAACGCAGTGCTTCCGCTTCCGCCAGCAGAACGGTATCGGCTCCATACGCAAAGAGCGTATCCGTCAGCGGAGCTACATCCGCACCGAGCAGAACAGCCGTGATTTTCTCCCCGTTGTGTTTCTGCAGCTCTTTCGATTTTGCCAGCAGTTCGAGCACGGTCGGGTGCAGTTTCCCGTTCTCCTGTTCTGCGAAAACCCAGATTCCCTGATAATCATTCTTCATTCGTCCACCGCCTCTCACAGCAGATGTTCTGCTTCGAGCAGATCCGCCAGAGCCTTGGCCATCTCGTCCGGGCTTCCGTTCAGATACTGCGTGTCTGTATGGCGCTTTTCCGGCTCAAATACCTTCTTGGTGGAAGAAGGGGAGCCGGATGTTCCGATCTTCTCCGGGTCGCAGCCCAGATCTTCTGCCGTCCACACCGTGCGCGGCTTCTTCTGAGCACGCATGATGTTTATGGGTGTGGCATAGCGAGGTTTGTTTATCCCGCCGTTCACTGTGACTGCCGCTGGCAGTTTCGCACGTACGCGCTGGATACGGTCGCCCAGATCCCGGTCGCACAGGACCCAGCCGTCTTCGACCGCAACAGAGGATGCCAGACTGATCTGCGGGATACCAAGCTGGGCGGCCACGGCCGGACCCGTCTGCGCGGTATCGCCGTCAGTAGCCAGACGCCCGAAGAGCAGCAGGTCATACCCGCCGATTTTCTCCGCTGCTTTCGCCAGCGTATAGGAAGTAGCAAGCGTGTCCGCCCCGCCAAACGGCCGGTCTGAAAGGAGATACGCTTCATCACATCCCATTCCGAGGGCCTTTTTCTGCACTTCCGTAGCCATGGGCAATCCCATTGTTACGACCGAGACACTGCCCCCGTACTTCTCGCGAAGCTGCAGCGCAGCTTCTACAGCATTTGCGTCCATCGGATTCATCATGCTCTTGACCCCGTCCCGGCGCAGATTGCCGGTCTTCGGGTCGAGCTGGACATCATCCGTATCCGGCACCTGTTTTACAAATACCAGTATCTTCATGCTTTACTTCACGCCCATGGCACCGGAGATGACCATTTTCTGCACCTCGCTGGTGCCTTCATAAATCTCTGTGACTTTCGCATCACGCATCATGCGCTCCACGGGATAGTCCTTCGTATAACCGTATCCGCCGAACAGCTGTACAGCGCGATTGGTGACATAAGATGCCGTTTCCGCGGCGAAAAGCTTGGCCATGGCTGCGGGGACTGTATAGGGCTGACCTTCCTGCTCGGCCGCAGCTGCACGCCAGACCAGCAGACGGGCTGCATCTGTCCGGGTCTGCATATCGGCCAGGGTAAACTGGGTATTCTGGAACTGAGAGATCCGACGGCCAAACTGGATGCGCTCGGCAGTGTATTTGACCGCCTCATCGATCGCGCCCTGGGCTATTCCGGTCGCCTGTGCGGCCACACCGATACGTCCTCCATCCAGTGTAGCCATGGCGATCTTGAAGCCTTTTCCTTCCTGACCGAGCAGATTCTCCTTTGGAACCCGGACGTTGTCGAAGATCAGTTCACAGGTGGACGAGGCGCGCAGGCCCATTTTGTTCTCAGGCTTGGACATGGTGAAGCCCGGCAGATCCCTTTCAACGATGAACGCGGAGATGCCGCGCGTCCCCTGCTCCTTGTCGGTCATGGCAAAAACGATGAACACGTCTGCCGCTCCGGCATTGGTTATAAAGATTTTGCTTCCATTGAGCACATAGGCGTCGCCATCGAGAACGGCGGTGGATTTCTGCATGGAAGCGTCCGTGCCCGCACTGGGTTCGGTAAGCGCAAATGCTCCAAGTTTTTCGCCCCTGGCCAGCGGAATAAGGTATTTCTGCTTCTGCTCCTCAGTGCCGAACTTGAGAATCGGCCAGCAGCACAGAGAACTGTGCGCTGAAACAATGATCGCTGTCGTGGCGCAGACCTTGGCAAGCTCCTCGATCTCCAGCACATAGCCCAGCTGGTCAACACCGCTTCCGCCGTATTCTTCGGGGATGGCAAGTCCCATCATGCCCATTTCCGCCATCTTTTTCACGCTCTCCAGCGGGAAGCGTTCAGTCTCGTCGATCTCCTTGGCAATGGGTTTGATTTCGTTTTCAGCAAATTCCTTAAAGGAAGCCTGAAGCTCCAGATGCTCTTCATCCAGTCTGAACATGGTAGTTCTCCTTATCAAATATGAATTGTCATTCAGTTTTTCGGGTAAAAAAATTATCGGGTTTTATGAGCCTGAATGCACTCCCACACTTCGGCGGGGACATAAGCCGAAACATCCTCGCCGTAAGCATGCAATTCGCGCACCATCGAAGAGGAGATCGCCGGCGTCTCTGCGCGAAAGTAGATCGTGTCCATGTCCGGCATGACGAGCTTGTTGACGTTGGCCACGTTCTCTTCGTAGTTGTAGTCAAGGTTGTTGCGCAGTCCGCGGATGAAATAATCGATCTCGTTTTCCCGGCAGTACTCAGCAACCAGACCGCGGTAGATGGCGACGGTGCAGTTTTCGATCTCCTCGCGCCGGAGTGCCGCCCGGATGGCTCCGGCCATCTCTTCGGCAGAAAAGGTCCGTGACTTTGCAGAATTGACCGCAATCACGATATGGACCTCGTCAAACAGACGGCACGCCTTGCGTACGATGTCGTGATGCCCGTTGGTATAGCAGTCAAAGCTCCCGGCATAAACCGCTTTCACGTGCATCGTCCTCTTCTGTTTTATTATTTAGCTTCCTGTTCTTCAAAAAACTGCAGAAGCTCTGCAATGAATCCGTCCTCGTTGTCCAGCATCGGGCCGTGGCCTCCCGCAATCACCACTTCTTTGCAGCGGCCTCCGTTGGCCTGATAGCGGTCGAGCACAAAGCGGGTCTGACTCAGCATGGGCTGGGGCGGACAGCTTTCTGCCCCCGGCCACCCCGGCACATATCCGAGCTGTCCAAGCCAGGCAAGATCCATCATGCTCGTATCGGATACCATGATGTCCGACGCGCCGCGGATCCACAGGATCGGAGGTTTCAACGGGATATCCGCAATTGGTGAAAGGTCACAGTAGTTGGGGGCCATCGTATTGCAGACACCGTTTTCACCGGCTGCAAAGAACGGCCACACCGGGGCTGCAGTCTTATCCCCGGGATACAGCCCTTCTCCGACATGCGTGGAGAGCACACTGTCGATGAACATCTCCTTGAGTTCCGGGTCGATCTGATACGGCGGAGCAACATACACACTGTCGATCGTCTGGGCAATGAAGCTGCGCTCGCCACTCTGCAGGCAGGCGATCAGCTGCGCATTTGCACAGCCGCCTCCGCTGGCCAGACCGACCGGTTCCAGTTTCTTTCCGTCCGCATCGTATGTCCCGCCGAATCCAAAGGGAGAGAGCGGAGCCTCGAGGATCAGGCTTTCAAGTTTCTCACTGTGATCGATGGCGTACTGCATGGCCACGCCCCCGCCCATGGACCAGCCAAGCAGGCTGAATCTTTCCCAGCCGAGGGTTTCCGCCAGTGCATCCACATCGTCGGAAAAGTCGCGCATGCCGCGGCGGGCATCGATGGGTTTGGGTTCGGTATCACCGAAGCTTCGAAGATCCGGTGCCACCATTTCAAAGCGATCCTCCAGCCGCTTCATCAGCGGCAGATAGAATTTAGCTGAGGAAGCGTTGCCGTGAATAAGCATCAGCTTCGGCAGTCCGCTCCGGCCGGCATGATAATAGGCGGTCGTCAGGCGGGGAGTATCCGCCTTCTGTACTTCATAGAACATGTTTATTTTTCTCCTTCGCGTTCCCGTTTATTGAGGAAACCGATGTCAACTTCCACACGGAAGTTCATATCTTTTTTCGGTCTGGAGACCCTTTCCTGCTGTACCGGTACCTCGCTGGTGAACATGCCTCCATCCAGTATACGCATTGCCTCTTCCGCAACGTGCGCCAGATCCGCGCTTCCGTCGTCGAGCAGGCAGTATTTCAGTCCGACAAAGTTGGAGATACCCATCAGCATGTAGGACAGGACCGTGAGATCCACATCGCGAACCTCGCCGTCTTCCCGGGCACGCTGCAGTCCCGCGCTGTAAGCCTGGCTGAAGGTCTCGTAGTACTCCTTGAAGAGATTCCTGTCAACATACAACGATTCCCAGATGATGTTATATACATAAGGGTGCTTCTGCACATCCTCCAGCCATGCCTTCAGCCCTTCTCGCTCTGCTTCGCGCCTCGTGCGGCACTCAGCGGTCTTCTCCGACATCTCCCGGCGGATCTGATGCCCGAACTGCAGAAGCAGATAGCGGTACAGGCTTATCTTGCTGCTGAAATATACATAAAAGGTCCCGGTCGCCACACCGGCAAGACTGGTAATGTCCGCAATATTGGCACCGTAGTATCCTTTTTCGTAAATCAGCTGCGCCGCGGCGGAGAGGATATTGTTCAGAGTCTCCATCCCTTTGGGGGTCTGAGGCATTTTCAGTAATTCGTCCACGTTTGTTTCGCTCCATATGATATTTGATCGAAATATTTTACCATAAAAAGCCGGTCAACTCAACAGAAGCCGCGCGGAACGAGCTGTGTTGTCAGACAATGGCATACCGGTCTTTCGACGCGTTGGCGAACCCAACGATCAGACTGGAAAACAGCATCGGCTGCTCGTACATCGAGGCATGGCCGCTGTTTTCGAGCATTACGTAATGACTGTCGCGGATATGCCTGGCGAGATACTGCTGCTCCTCCGCCGGCGTCAGATAGTCCTGGCGGCAGGAGACGATCAGCGTGGGGCATACCACACGGTCCAGCCGGTCACGTACATCATAGCCGGAGGAACTGTTGGTCAGGCGGATCATGGACTCGATGAATGCCCTGTTCCCGAATACCGGTCCCAGCACTGCACGTCGCCTTTCCATCCAGTCGTTGTTCTGCGTGTAGAAGCGGGGCGAATAGATCACCGGGATCGCTGTATAGTAATACTGCATAGGGTCCGAAGAAGCCAGATTCCACGCTTTCCCGATATCATCGAGCCACGGGCCGGTTGCTGCCGTGGCGTTGAACAGCATCAGGCGTTCGACCCGCTCCGGGTGATCAATGGCATATTCCAGCGCGATTTCGCTGCCATAGGAGATGCCGGCAATACAAAGCTTTTGAATCTCCAGATGTTCCAGCAGTGCGTGGACCAGCCGGATCTGCACTGCGTGGTCATACGCCTCAGGCAGCTTGTCCGTTTTCCCCTGATCCATCATGTCCACAAGGATAAGATGGTTGAAAGTACTGAGCGGTTCAATAAATTCCTTCCAGCTCGCACAGGACATCATGATCCCGTTGAGGAGGAGCAGGGGTTTTCCCTCTCCGTAGGTCTCGTAATAGACCTGTTTCCCTTCAAAGCAGAACGTCGCCATTTTGTTTTACCACTTTCTGCCGATAATGCCGCATTCCAGTGCGCGGTCCCACAGCTCATCGCGGAATTTCGGATGAGCGATGGCTATCAGGCTCTCCACACGCTCCTTGATGTTCGCACCGCGCAGATCCGCCACCCCGTACTCGGTGATGACGAGATCCACATCGTTACGGGAGAGACTGACTGCGGCACCCGTCTGGAGCTGCGGGACGATCTTGGATACTTCATGACGTTCCCCGGTCACCTTGTCCTTGATCGAAGCCGTAGAATAAAGAGCGATGATCGAGCGTCCGCCTTTCGACATCTGTGCCCCGATCGCGGTATCCGCCTGACCTCCTGTTCCGGAGAACTGCCTGGAGCCGATCGATTCACTGGCGCATTGCCCGGTCAGGTCTACTTCCAGACTTGTATTGATGGAGATCTGATTGTCGTTCTGTGCGATGACCGCGGGATCATTCACCCATGCGCCGTCATAAAGAGCCACGCCCGGGTTATGGTCACAGAACTCATAGAGCTCCTTGCTGCCCAGGATCATCGTGGCGATCATCTGGCCGCGGTTTATGTTCTTTCTCTTGTTGGTCACGACGCCCATTTTCACGAGATCCGCCATACCGCTGGTGATCAGCTCAGTGTGGATACCAAGATCGTTTTTCTCCTTGAGAAACTCAGCCACAGCATTAGGGATGCCACCGATGCCAAGCTGCAGGCAGGCTCCGTCCGGTACATAACCGCTGATCAAACGTCCGATCTCGCGGTCCTTGTCATTCACAGGCACATCGGGAATCACAGGGACCGGATAATCCGCCTCGATCAGATAGTCAACATCCGAATAATGCATGACCACATCACCGTATACAAAGGGGAAATTCGGGTTGATCTCCAGAATCGTAATGGCTGCGGCTTCCATCATGCGCCGCTCATAGGTGTTGGATGTGGCCAGGGAGATAAATCCGTTCTCATCCGGCATCGAAGCCGAGGCAACAAATATGTCGGGAGTGTTGCGGTAGAGCCATTTTGTGGCTGCCAGATGCAGATGGTTGGGGATGAAGGCCATGTTGCCCTGTGCGTGCGCCTTGCGCAGCGGAGTCGCATAGAACCAGCCGTCCACGCTGAAAACGTCCGCGTATTCGGGCTTGTAGAATTCGCAGGCGTGCGTGGGATTGCAGTTGATGACCTTGACGTCCCGGACCCGGTCGGCAATGGTATGGAGATTCTCCATGAAAAGCCCGCCTTCACAGGCGCCAAGTCCTGTGACGATCTTATCGCCGCTCTTGACAAGAGCCAGAGCTTTCTCCAGGGATATGATCCGATCGGAATAACTCATTTTGTTCCCTCCTGTTTTTCGCTGCAGGCGGCAGCAATGCCGCCTGCAGCGATTGAATCATATTTACTTGATGGAAGCAAGTACATCGTCCAGACTCATGATCGGGCTGACGACCTGCAATTCATAGTAGCCGCTCTCGCCCACTTCAAGAGAAATGGTGTTCAGAGCCAGCGAAGTGATGGCCAGACGATCGCCATTATGGAAGCTGATCTCACCGCCCATGGGAATCATGAAGTCTACGGACTCCATCACATCGTTGAAGTTGGCCCAGTTAAGCTCCAGTCCTTTTTCATGCAGGTCGTTGAGGGCCTGGACAAAGAGACTGCCGGCGATATATCCTGCCATTGCATAGGAGTTGAGCGCGTTATCGTTGCCGGATCCGCCGTTTTCAAGTTCCCATGCAGCCATAGCGGCATAGAACTCGAGATAGCCCGCCATTCCTTCCTCGGTGCTGGTATCAAGCCAGGCCGTAGAGAAAACGCGGCGATCTGCGGTGACAGAGCCGTTCTCAACGAAAGCTCCGAGTGTGACCGCAGAAGCATTGACATAGGATGTCACAACGTTGGCGTTGAAGTTTGCGTCGCGCATGGAGGACATAAGGATCGCGAGAGGAGCCTGGTTCATGCAGGCGATAACAACGTCACAGCCGTTGTTCTTGAGTACGTTCACAGCTGCAGCGTAGTCCGTCGCCGCCGCGTCTACTTCCTGATAAACAATGTCTGCGTTGAGTGTTTCGTTCTGTTTCTTCACGCCGTAGAGCAGACCGGTTCCGGCATCATCCGTGGTGGAGATCACACCGATCTTGGTGCCTCCGAGACCCATTCCTCCATCAACCGGAGCAAGGGCACGGGCCAGCAGCACGCGGCCTTCGGAGTTGTAGATGGGCTGAACGGGGTAGATGACCTTGTTGTTCCCGGTCGCGCCTTCCTGATAGAGATCCGCAATGCCTGTTGCAGCATAAACCATCGGGATGCCCATCTGTTTCAGGTAGTCAAGCGTGGCGCCGACGGTATTGGTACCGAAGTGTCCGACTATGGCAAAGACATGGTCGGTCTCAACAAGCGTCTGCGTGTAGGTCAGGCCCTGAGCGGCATCAAATCCGTCATCATAGTGGATGAGTTTGATCGCACGTCCGTCAAATCCGCCTGCATCGTTGTATGCCTTGAAGGCTGCTTCCATTCCGGCATTGAACGGGATACCGACTGTAGCGAACGCGCCGGTCGTGGCCGCAGTGTTTCCGACGAGGATCGTGCTGTCATCCACACCCTGGACCGGGACGAAAGGTGCATAGCCGTCACCCGCCTCAGCCGGCTGTTCAGCAGGCGTGTCCGAAGGCTTTTCAGCAGGGGTGTCCGCGGGTGTTTCGGCAGGGGCCGGCTGTTCGGCCGGAGTCGCGGGCTCGTTGGTCAGACCTCCGCCGCAGGCCGCCAAAGAGAAGCAGAGGGCCAGTGCGAGCAGGAGTGCCAGCAGTTTTTTCATGTTTGTTCCTCCTTGTTTTGTTTGTTCAGTTATTGTTGATCGCTTTCGCGATTACCTACGATTTTTTGTTTCCGAGATATGCCTCGATCAGTCTTTCATCGTGGATCAGTTCATTCGCAGGGCCCTGCATGCTGATCCTTCCCAGTTCGAGAACATATGCATAGTCTGCGATCTTGAGCGTTGCCAGCGCGTTCTGCTCCACGATGAGGATCGTCGTTCCCTCGCTGCGGATCTCCAGCAGAGTGCGGAAGATATCCTTTATCACCAGCGGTGCGAGGCCAAGGCTCGGTTCATCGAGCATCAGCAGTTTCGGACTGGCCATCAAAGCCCGGGCGATAGCAAGCATCTGCTGCTCGCCGCCTGAGAGTGTTCCGGCCTGCTGGCGCAGTCTCTCCTCCAGGCGCGGAAACAACGTGAGAACACGGCGCATGTTTTTCTCCGTCTCCGTCCGTGATCGTATGCAGAAGGCGCCGGCGCGCAGATTTTCCTCTACTGTCAGGCCGGAGAAAACGAGCCGCCCTTCCGGAGACATGTTGATTCCCATGCGCGCCACCCGGCACGCCCTGGTGCGCGAGATCTCCTGTCCGGCCAGACGGATGCTTCCTCCTGAAGGGCGGATAACACCGCTTACTGTCCGCAGCGCGGTCGTCTTTCCCGCACCGTTCGCGCCAAGGAGTGCCACGATGCTTCCTTCCTCCACGGTAAGGTCGATTCCGCGGATGGCCTGTATCGGTCCGTAGTTCACCTTGAGGTCTCTGATCTCAAGCAGCGCCATCGTCTTTGCCCTCCTCCACACCGAGATACGCCTCCTGGACGATCGGATCGCGCTGGATCTCTTCGGGTGTGCCGAAAGCCAGGAGTTTCCCGAACGAAATAGCGCATATCCGGTCACACACATCCATTACGAGCCCCATGTCATGCTCAACAAGAAGGATCGTG
>JAEEGL013904998.1_pt1 | contig 26812 bp, 27 predicted proteins | sample 9134231 | NCBI WGS metagenome assembly JAEEGL01 (sample SAMN16246548, study PRJNA631951) | gut metagenome | biome: gut microbiome; feature: rumen; material: fiber-attached | host: Bos | place: Iran: Karaj | collected 2018-10 | reverse complement strand
CTACATCGTGTTCTTCAATGAGAGAAGACCTGCCTACTCTTTAAATTACCTGACTCCACAAGAGTACAAAACTATCTACAGTTCAAAATGAAGGTATATATTTCTTGTTTGAGTGTCTACTTTTGATTGACTAGTGCAAAAGGCCCATTAATCACGGCGTTTTGCCCGGCGTCTGCCGGGACTTTTGCCTGAATTTAAATCATGAATGAGCGAACTAACCTGTTTTTATCAGCACAGATATTTTATACGACCTGAAAGCAAACCGGTCTTATTCTGCTTCATAATCAAAGCAGCTTCTGATCTTGACATTAGGTCTTACCTTGCCGGTTGCGACCGCAACATGTGCGGGATGAACTGAATACCCTTTAAGCGCTTCCACACTCTCGAAAACCGAATCAAGCATCAGATCAGAATTTGAACTGTCTAATCCTTCAGTAATCACTTTAACATCAATAAGCCCGGGGATCTGGCCCTTCAGACCCTCAAGACCTTCCTTTATCCCGGCCTTCACGTCTATCTTCTGCGATTCCGTGAATTCATCCTTCAGCGTCCAAACGATAATATGCCTGACCATGAGAAACCTCCGTCATTCGATTTTAATGCAAAATATACCTCAGATCTTACCGCTCTTTATGAGTTTCAGGAATACATCGGCAATGGCGGGATCGAACTGCGTACCCTTATTCTTCTCGATCTCATTAATGATATCTTCCTTGGTGAGCTTTTTACGGTATACACGATTGGAATTCATAGCGTCATAGGAATCGGCAACGCAGATCATCCTGGCGATAAGCGGGATATCCTCGCCTTTCAGACCTTCAGGATAACCTTTGCCGTCATATCTTTCGTGATGGAAACGTGCGCCCTCGTTAACATTGGGAAGGCTCTTGAAATGGCTCAGGATCTCGCTGCCGTGGGTGGTGTGAGACTTAATGATCTCAAACTCCTCATCTGTAAGACGGCCGGGCTTTCCGAGGATATTGTCCGGAACGCCGATCTTTCCGCAGTCATGCAGCTGAGCAACGTAGTAGATACGGTCAAGCTCTTCACCATCAAAGCCCATCTCCTCAGCTATCAGCCTCGTATACTGGGCGACACGGTTGGAATGACCGTTTGTGTACGGGTCCTTGGCATCTATAAAACCGGTAAATGTCTCAATCGATTCCCTGATCATGTTGAGATCGTGCTCGTGGATGGTCTTATACTTTTTGTACTGGATCTCGGTTATGCAGAAGATAAGCATCGCGATCAGCCATACACCCAGGCAGGCAACTGACAGCCAGAATACCGGATCACTTTTAAGGAATCTGTGGAATGTGTAACTGATCTCCAGTGAAGATCCGTTAATATCCTCTCCTAAAGGTATATAGATAATGATACCCGTAACTATGCCCTCGTAGGGTTCGACAGGCTTTTCCATCGAATTGACGCTCGTGCTCGGATAGTAGATCAGATAATCCCCGGCCTTCATGCGGATCATGGTCTCGCCATCGGTCACGGCAATATCAAATGCATAATCATTGCTGTCGTAGTCCCTCAGATCAGGAACGGTTGCGACATATTCACCGTCTTCCGTCTTCTGATGCAGCTCAAGAGAACCGTTCCAGGCTGACAGCAGGTATACATCACGGTCAAAAGTAAACTTGAAAACATAATCAGCCACTTCGTCCCTGGTGTTGTTGCGGATATAGAAATCATAGGTTAACGCCTGATAGTTAAAATCCTCAAGACCTTCATTATAGTAGTCAATGCACTTGGACCAGGTACTGCTGCGGGGCTCTACTCTTACTGAAACATCAGCGTCCTTGTCATCCATGGTCGTGAAAAGCTTTTCGCCGGTCCAGGAATTCTGATGGACCTTTTTGTTAAAGATCTCAGTAGAGATAACGCTTGCGACAAAAATACCCGCGACGACAAAAAAGGTCGCCACGAATAATACAGTTATTATCTTTCTGCTTCTTTTTCGGTTATCCATATGTTCCAGTCAATAATTTATTATTTACTACAGTTCATTATAGAAATACTTTTTTGCGAAAAATTGACGAATAATATAGAGATTTGTAAATGATCCCGTTTTACAACCCCAAAATGTTCTTCTCCATGCTCTCCAAAAGATCATGAGAATCATCCTCAATGTGCGATAGATATGTTATTAGCAGCTCCCTCGCAGGAAGAACGTAGCATTTCTGCTTCCATTTCCCGTTAATGCTGAAGCCGTCCCGGTATTTCCATATAAAATATCCGTAACCGCCCTCACGGTTCATCTGCTGTATAGAGGAAGCAGCATTTACATATTCTTCAGACAGTATCCGGTGTCCGTTAGCCATTCCTTTATTGTAAAGAAGCAGTCCTACCTGACTGAGTCCGTTCACCGTCAGCTTCATACCTGACGCTCCGTAAAAGTATCCTTCCGGACTTCTGGAGTATTCATATCTGTCAATACCAAGCGGAGTTAATACCCGTTCTTCGATATATGATCCGAGATCCGTGCCAAGCGCTTCAGTTAATGCAACACCGGCAAGATAAGAGCTGATATTGCTGTAATTGAACGATTTCTCATCAGGATCATCGATCCTGGTATTCAGAGCAAAATCAAGCCAGTTGTCTCCTTCCGCCCTGAAAGGAAACCCTCCGACAGACATTGTGAGGAGTCTGCGGATAGTTATACGACCGAACACTTCCTGTTGTTCACGTGAAAGGTTGTCCGTTTTGTCTGACGGCAGATAACTCAAAAGGGATCTGTTTATATCGAACATGCCTTCGTCTGACGCTATTCCCACAGCTACCGAGAGGACTGTTTTGGTTGCAGAATATAACTCATGAAGGTTTACGCGGGTATCTCCGTACGAGTGAATGAGCTCGCCTTTTCCATATACCTCAACACCGAAAACATTCCATGAATTGTCCCTGATATCTTTTACAAAAGCATCAAAATCCATATATTTCTTTCCCTTATTTACCAAACTCCCCATCTTTAAGCATGAGACAGATCGGGAAAGTATAATCTGTCCCGCTCTATGGATTCAAGCTGTTCTCCTCTGTAGAAAAGCCTGTAATCATCTCCGCCGTCATATTCTTCGGAAAAGCATAGCTCCCTGTCTTCGTCCCGGGGAGCAAATCCCAACATCAACCTGTGATCCTTTAGTTCTATTCTCCGCAGGACTTCTCTAAGCGGATAATTCTCCCTGCACAGAACAGATTTAAGCACAGCCGGCGAACCCTGCTCAAGCACGATAAAACAGTCAGGATCACTGCAATAGTACACATCTTCAAGACCTGCAGTATAGAACATCTGCAGCCCGAACCTGTTGATCTGATCAAATGAGGAATAGCACACACTGCTTCGGACCATGTCCAGATATTCCTTCTTTATACTCTCATCCATATTCAAAACAGGTTTAAAGGCTTCTTTCTCCTTTTCGAAAACACAATATTCATCCTTTACGGAATACCTGTACTGATTCCCGGTCATGAAATTCAGCTTACGGTAAAAATCCAAAGCGCTCAAAATGCCGAAGAGATAGATGCCGTCACAGTCCCGCTCATATTTTTCTATGACATGATTCATAAGCTTGGCGGCAAGGCCCTGTCCCCTGTAGTCCGGATCAGTCATTACCGTACCTATCTGGATATAGTTTCTTACTGAACCGTTTTGCATAAACTTCATGCGGTTAGCAGATACGTTAGATACGATCTTTCCCTGATGCATATATGAATAAGGGATATAATCACCTTCAAAATACCCGCCGGTGACCCAGTTCTCGAAGTCAAACCCGAAAACTTTCGCCGTCAGGCCGTTCAGCATGTGACGGTATTGATCGTTCAACATGTAATTGCTAATAAGTTCCATTCGAAAAAGGCTCTTGGTATTTCAAATCATGTTCTGGGAGTCTTATTATTCGCTTTATAGTAAAGCTGCTTTTCCGCATACATATTAGCGTCAGATTCACTTAAAAGCTGATCGATAGTTTTTTTCCCGTCAGCGGAATAACTGTAACCGATGGAACAGCTGTATTTGGTGGCAGCAACCTGATCGTGAATACGTTTGGTGAGATTGATGACCTCCTCTTCAGAGACCTTGCGGCATACGACTACAAATTCATCGCCGCCGACTCTGTAAACCAGCTGCTTACGCTTTGCTGCACGTAGAAAACATGCGGCGATCGTTGATATTGCCGTATCACCTGCCGTATGGCCTTCTGTATCGTTAATGATCTTAAGTCCGTTCATATCAATGGATATAAGCGCGGATATCTCTTCCGGTTCATTGGAAATATCAGAATAATAAGCCTGACGGTTGAGAAGTCCTGTGAGCGGATCTCTTTTCGTGACCTGGAGGATCGAGAAAACGTAATAAACGAATACCGAGATGGCAATCGTAGTACAGAACAGCTGGGCATAGTTCTTTCCGATCAGGAAAGGCATAACGATTCCCGAGAAAAACGCGAAACAGAAATAGATAATCGGTATTCTCTCGGTGGATTGCTTGGAATTATGTTTGATCATGAGGCCGACCAGCAATATGCAATATAAACCGACAACCACATAAGGCAAAAGACCGAGCGGACCACGCCGCATAGTCTCGGTATCATCGATCCTGAACACAATTCCTGTCGGTATCGAAATAAAGTCGATTATCGTAAGCAGCACAGCCGGAATAAAAATAAACCACTTCTGTCTCTTTATTATGGTAAAGATTATCTGGGCGATAATGAAAGGCGTAGCGCTGTATCTCACGGCTATCAGAACGGTCCTTAACAGCCGCAGATCAGCACGGTCATCGATATAGAACTCGATAAACACAATGATCGAGAGGATTACAACCTCAGTGATCAGGGCATACATGCGGAGTATGGTCTTCTTTTCGAGAAAAACAGTCGAAATGAGGGAAGCCGCAAATCCCAAAAGAACGAGTATCAAAGCCCAGTTATCAACTACATACTCGGTAACTACCATAACTCCCTCATCTAAAAGCAGAAATCAAGATTTCCGGCCCCGGCCAATATTACTAATAATATTATTATAACATGATTGGAAGCTGCGGATATCGCCTCTTAGGAGCCGGAATGGGCTGTTATTTAAATCATTCAGTCATTACCGTACTGCCTGAATCCATGTTAAAGTCGAACCATGAGACAGAGAATTCAACCCCGTCAAAGTATTTGGCATTAACTTCCTTATATTCAGGAACAAATGTCCACGAGTCATATATGATTAATGATTCAGGATACTCGTCGGTACCGTGCTCTGATAATTCCTTCATGGCATTGATAACTAGTTCCGCTTTCTGATCATCCGTAACAGCTTCAGTGAATTCTCTGGAATTAAGCACTGCGACCATGACCTCATCTACCGCATCCCACCTTGCGGCTTCCTCATTTAGAGACTCCTCTTCAGACATAGATGCCTCATAGATCGACTGTTCAACCGCAGGATCCAGCGGCAGGGTCACCGGATACGTTCCGTTCACCATCTCCAGGCCGTCTATGCTTTCAACATAACGGCCGGTTGACGTCACAGTTATATCCGTAACGACAGTATTCCGGCAGCCGAAGGCAAATATCACCGGAAGACAAAACAATGCAACTGCTATTTTCTTCATCAAATCTCATTTCCCCACAATAATTTCCAATCGGAATAATTATAAATCAAAAATCGGGAGAACAGTATCAAATTCAGGCATATCAGGCTGTGTTACAATAAACCAGACATCCCTGTCAGGTACGAAAACACGGCATCTCTCACTCTCTGTCGTGTTTTTCCGGGACCACTGATGATAGCATTCGAAGCGTAAGGAGGTCAGATATGGACCAGATCAAGATCGGAGCATTCCTTAAGGAACTCAGAAAAGAACATGAGCTTTCACAGGAACAACTCGCCGAAAGATTCAACGTCTCATCAAGATCCATATCACGCTGGGAGAACGGCAACACGATGCCTGATATCAGCGTCATGATAGAACTGGCCGACTTCTACGACATTGACATCCGCGACCTTCTCCGCGGAGAAAGGAAGAGTGAAAAGATGGAAGAGAATTTAAAAGAAACTCTGGTTATGGTTGCCGAATACACGGAGGCCGACAAGGAAAAGATCCTGAAGAAAGTATATGTATGCGGACAGGGCATGCTGATCACATCAGTATTGGCCATGATCACATATTTCATAGCTCCCCTCACCGGTTTCCAGATGGTACTTACGCCGTTCCTGCTGATACTTGCCGGCGGCATCCTCGGCATCAACACCCTGCTTGCAGGCCTTCAGCTTAAGGGCAGGATGAGCAAGAAGAGGAACAAGAAGCTTATAGTCATCACTGTTGCGGTATGGGTCACACTTGCAATACTCATACTTTTCTTCATGACTTTCATTCTACCGAGTATCCTGGTATACGGAGCGGATTGGTATGAGGTCTTTTAATCCTGAAAAATGAAGCCGGTCATTATGTCATTTCCTGACAGGACCACCCCGGCTTATCCACCGCCAGATCTCAGATTTAACGGAACTGATGTTATACGCGTAAGCAACCTGAAACGTAGCTGTACTTTCACTGAACAGTTTTTCCCAGGTTAAAACAATATAGCCTTCTGCTTTCAGGTCAACTCTTAGATTGCACCCAACACCATCTTTGGTAATCAGCCATCTTTTCTGAACAGTTTGAGCAAGGCTTTTCTCAGTTGTCTCTTCAAAGCTGAATTTTAAGACCTTGCCCCAACAGTATGGCTGGATTATTAAGAAAACATGTAGAACTCGCTTCATAAACAATATGTCCAAGACCATATTTCCTTGTCGGTTTTTGTCGTTCGAAAACGACAAACCACTAAAGATTACAAACAAGTTTCTCCAAACTTCTACATGATCAGGCTATTTATTATGTAGACATTCAGAGAACATTGATAGAAATCCTGTCGGTTTTGTCGCATTTCAGAGAAAAATGCGACATGAAATTAGGGGCCACACACCTGATAAATGTACGATCAGATATCTTTATGAAAACTTATAGATTCGAATGGAGGTCAGAGATGAATTAATGTGATCAAGTATGAATTTACCACCCCATCGATTCCAACCAGTCCGAGGTTCTCAGCTCTCTATCGCGGGCATCCTTTTCGGTATATTTGCCGAGTATAAGCTCGCCCTTTATCTCACCGTCCAGCAGATAAAGGATCCTTTCACACATGCTTGCGACTTTACTGTCATGCGTAACCATCATTACGGTCGTGCCTTCGCGGTTTATCTCCAGAAAAGCGTCCATGACTTCCGCCGTAGCGGTCTGGTTAAGCGCGCCTGTGGGCTCATCCGCGAAAATGATCTCCGGCTTCATTATCATGCTGCGGCATATACAGGCTCTCTGAAGCTCACCGCCGGATACTTCTTTGATATTCCTGCCTGCAAGTTCACCTAAATTCAACTTATCCATTAGAGCTCTTGCTCTTTCATAATATACTTTACGGTTTTTCTTATCGGAATGAACTGCCGGGAATGCGATATTGTCGATTATGTTCAGATTCGAGAGCATATTCATCATCTGAAATACAAAGCCCATCCGGTGAAGTCTGAGCTGTGCTTTATCATCCTCATTAAGTCCTGCTATCTCCGTATCTCCGAGCCACACTTCGCCCGAGGATGCCTGATCCATTCCTGACACGTTGTAAAGCAAGGTTGATTTACCGGAACCCGAAGGGCCCATAACGGCGATCATCTCACCTTCAGCAATATCAAAACTAATACCCTTCAGTATGTTGTCCTTCTTTATATCCGTAACTTTAAGCAATGTGTTCATATATCAGTCCTCCGTTTATTCCCTGGTATTAAGGCATTCAAATGCTTTTATGTTCTTTATTTCCTTAAGGCTTACAAATGCTGCGGCAAATACCGACAGGATCATCAGTGCCGGCACGACCATAAATGTTGATATGGGATCAATCGTAAACTCAAGGCCTTTGGCACCCATGAAACTCAGCAGGCCGCCTGCAAATCTCTGTCCGATCAGCATTCCTGACAGGATACCGAGAACCAATCCTGCCAAAAGATATACGCCAAGCTTTTTCATATAATCCGCCCGTATATCCGAAGCGGTAAGTCCCAATGCTTTCTTAAGCGAACTTTCTCCTCTTTCCCTCCAGATCACAAGACGCATCAGAAGAAGAATAACCACCAGGATCACAGCACAGGCAACCGCTTTGGTCATGAGCGACGCATTCCCGATATTACTGATGGTCTGACCATACATTCCGTTCACATATTCCGATATCTCCGCGATCTTGATGCTTTCTTCTGAGCCTGAACTGTATTCAGATATCCATATATCAGGCGTTACATCATCTTCAAGAGATACATACATAACACTCCAAATAGAAGGAGTCTCATCTTTAATACAGCCTTTAGAGGTCTTTCCGCCGTTTGTTATATCCGAATATATGCCGCAGATAACGCATGTGACCGGATCGATCTTTCCATCTGCATAAGTTTTCGTGACTATAACGGTATCACCGACTCCAAGCCCAGTTTCTTCCGAATTCAGTATCGAAAAAGCGATCTCGTTCTCATTCACGGGATAAGTCCCTTCCATATAGTTAACGGGGAAAATACTGTGATCACCGTTTTCGAGCGTAAGATTGTATGAGCTTCCATCAGGCAGATACGCTTTATATGATCCGGTTCTCATTACGGAATATTTACTTACTCTGCTGTCGTTTTCAATGCGGACAGCAAGGTCATCTGTGGACGATCCGATGTCATTTGTCTGACGGACATCAATACGGATCTGGCTGTTCCCGATTCCCATGTATCTGACAAAACCGGGATCGGACAATGTCTTCTTCATGCTGTCAGGGACCATCATCATAAACACGGAAGCAGTGATGATTACAGCGACAGGTATCCAAAGATTTTTCCTGCGTCCGGTTCCGCCTCTTCCGCATAAAGCGGAAACTGCGGAGACCTTCTCCGTCTTACGGAGCACACGTCTTACCGAGAGCAGTATTATGGCTTCGGCAAGGACCGCACCGGCGATCATGGCTGCATATACAAGAACCGCGTTATCCGCTTTGCCATAGAGTTCTCTCATATTCCGGCCCAGCGGAACGGCAAGGACGCAGGCCAGAGCGGTTCCGACAATGCATCCTGTCACGGAGAGCAGCAGATACTTGGACATATAGAGCCTTCTGATATCTTTTCGCGATATTCCGATCGCCTTCATCATGCCTGTCTCGCAGCGGTCCTTTTCGAGCTGGGTAAGAATGATATACCTTATGCACATGACTGATATATACAGGACCACAAAGGCAACAAGAAGGATAACAATTATCATGATTCCGTCTGAGAGGATATTCATCAGCTTGATAAGCGGATATGTTATTGTGGGTCCGTTTCCGGGAAGACCGGCATCTGCATAAGCTGTCGAGAAAGCTCCGGCAACACTTTCATCCTTGAACCTGAATTCTATAATGTACTCCTCGCTTCCAAGCGGCTTAAGTCTCTCATAATCGTATTCACTTACAAGAAAACGCTTTGAAGATGCCATCATGGAATTCATCTGCGAATCACGCATGAATCCTGCGACGTTCAGTTCCTCCGTGCCGATATACATCTTGTCTCCAACAGAGATCCCGTATTCATTCTTATACGCAACAGGCACGTAAACATCTCCGGGAGAGACACGGATTATATTGTCACCTGCATCAAGAAGATAATCGAATAAAACACTCTGGCAGCAAAGGCCGTTATCCTGCATGTTGTTATCAAAACTGATATCACCGATCTTTATCTGACCGTTCTCCAGGTTGAGAAAAGTACATAACTGCATTTCCTCCACCTCCGGTCTTCCCACAGTAAATGTGTATAACTCATCCTCATCCAGTTCCCCGGTATGCATCTGAAGAAAATGAGGCGTTTCCGCTTTTGTCATCAGTGAATCTATCGACGAAAACAACGTTGCGAAAAGGAATACCGACAGTCCGAGCAGCATTGCCGTAACCGCCATAAATACGGCTGTAGATAAAGTTATAAGCTTGTTCGACTTAATGTCATTAAATATCATCCGTCTTAACATTTGCAGTTCCTTTCTCAAGCTCTCTGACCGATCTGAACTTCAGGATCGATATCGACATTACCGCAAGCAGGAGCCCTGATACCATGATGACGATCGCCGCGCCGCGTCCAACACCGATATTTCTTACTTCTGCGATCTTGTCAGCCATAACGCCGGCCACTCCGTATGCAACAACATATCCGATCTGCGAAAGGAAACTTATCAGTCCCCAAGCCCTTCCCTGTTTGTCAGCATCGATATTTGTCCTCGTCATATAGTCAAGACAATTGTTTGCGAAAGGAAGCATAAAGAAGAACAGGAAACCGAAGCAACAGATCATAATTATGTTTTCCTTCAGGCCGAATCCGATCATGGCAAGTCCGCATACTGCAAGCGAAATGCTGAGTACTCTGGTGAAATTCTTTTTGATGCCAACACAACCTATGATGATGCCCGATACAAGCATTCCGCTTGCGCATACCGTCTCTGCAATTCCGAGTGTCTTACTGCTCTCAAAATCAAGTATCATAGGTTCTACAAGGATCTGTATCGCGCCCATAAAACATGTGATGACAGAAGAGATTACGATAAGGATCATTATGCCTTTTTTCTCTGTTACCGCTTTCCAGCCTTCCTTGAAGCTTGCACCAAATGATTCCTTCTTCACTATATGTTTTGTCAGCCTGCTCATTTTCACAACTGCCGTGCAGATCACTGTAAGAACGAAGGTGCAGATATCAATGACAAGAAGGAGCTTAACATCGCCGACTCCGAGAAGGACGCCAGCGAGCAACGGCGAGATAAGATATCTTGCACTGCCTGCCAGACTAATCATGCCGCTGGCCTTAGAGTATTCGTCTTTGGTAAGCATATCGGTAACCACGGCTCTGTATGAAGGCTCAAGAAGAGACGAGAATACAGCGCTTATAAATACACCTATGCATATCTGATAAAGGTCAGCTTCACCGGTCAACATGCATACAAGGATATAAACCAGTCCCAATCCAGACATACCGTCGCCGATCATCATCATAAGGCATCTGTCGAATCTGTCAGCAAGGACTCCGGCCAACGGACTGAGAAGGAGAACCGGAAGGAATGCCAGCAACGAAACAAGAGCTGTATCGGCAGCGCTGCCTGTCTTCTGGAAAACATAAACGCTCAGGCCGAAGCTCGTCAGTCCGCCGCCTATCGAAGAAATGAATTCACCTCCCCAGAGAAGCAGAAATTTTCCGTAATTTGATCTTTGCTCCATGATTAACTCCTTTCAGTCTCTTTCTTACGCCGTTGTCTTAATTCGTTCACCGACAGATTGTCGGTTGTGGTTTAAAATTTTTGGGGCCGAAACCCCATGGAAAGTATGATTTATTCTGTTATTTACCGGTTTGAAATAATCTTCAATATCGCGCCTTCCATACTCTTTTCTTTCGCGCCCAGGATCTTCTCTGTATGATAGATGAATGCCATTATCTTCTCCTGCATCTGCTCAGGAGTAAGCTCCGCCAGTTCGTCAAATGCCATATTAGAATATACAATTACCATCTCCGCAGCTTCCAGCGGATATCTGGAATTAAATATCCCGCTTCTGTTTCCTTCCTCGATCAGCTCCGCTATCATCGGTACGACCTCTCCAAGGAGCCTTTCCTGTGTCTTCTGATGAAGCAGTGCATTCTGGGGTTTATGGATCTGTTCCAGCACCTCCACACCGGCTCCCGTGTTGATATTAAGCGAAAGGAACGCGCCTGAAAGCCTGTCAAGTAACGGAATGCTCGTGTCTTTGATTATTGCCCTTGCGCCTGAAATGCTCCTGCTGATCATCCTGTCAACGATCGCGTCGAGGATCTCTTCCTTTGAATTGAAATGATGGTATAAAGTCCCTCTGGCAATGCCGATCTTATTGATAATGTCATTCGTACTGGCATTATCAAATCCTTTCTCGGCAAACAGCTGCTCTGCCACATCAAGGATTTCTTCTTTCCTTTCTTCTGCTGTTTTTACGATTCTCATATATTTATGGCCTCAATATTTTCACTTCAATCAAGCAAACCGACAACCTGTCGGTTAAAATATAACATATTCTGTAAGCCCGTGTCAAATAGTCTATTTTTCAAAACGCACAGAGAATGCGGGAACATTACGTTCATCCGCGCTAATACCGAATATTTATTTCTGCTTTTTTACCGGATGTCTGATGACTGTTTTCATCTTGTCCCTCGAACATTTCCTGGGATCTGACAAATATATCTCATGGTGAAGTCTTTCGGCATTAAGATCGTTTATATAACCATTCTGTTCCAGATACTCATCCATCAGGGCAACAGAAGCTGGCTCATCATCATAAGATCCGGTATGCATTATCTGAACACAGAGTCCCTCTTCGACAGCAAGGAATTCAGCCGAAGAACAATCCATTTTCTTCTTTGCGCCGGCAGTCCTTACAGCCCAATCAAGATCTTCCCTTGTAACGAAATCAGGCAGCCGGATAACAGATATCCAATTAAATGACGACTTATCCGCATAGTTCACTCCGTTAATCCCGTCCTGCCACCAGAATCCTTCAAGCGGCGGTACTACATACTCATAAAAGCCACTGATCCTGTAGTCAGTCTTATAACTCATCTTCAGCGTGTATGCGACCGCATACAGGACTCCTGCTGCACGCTGATAACAGCCGCCCTCTTCATTCGGATCGCCGCTTCCCCTTACGGCTATATAATTAGCCGCAGGAACGGTCACAATTTCCGGCTTGTTTTTCGGAAGATAGAATTCCTTGTATTCTTTCTTAAAGTCAAATGCCATATATCAGCCTTTAAGCCTTTTTACTCTCTCATCAACGTTCTTCATGAATTCTTCTTCAGACATAGAGGGATCTCTTGTACCAAGTATAAGAGCACATGGCAGTTCACTACACTCACCACAGGACTTATATCCTTTCTCATTTCTGCAGCACTCGTAGATAGGGCAAGCCTTTCCTTCAGGCGCGTGGAATACTTTACCGCACAAAGCATTGCAGCCCTTGCACATTTTGCCGTAGCAGTAACACTTGCCGCAATCAGAACCGCAGCAGCTGATAAGATCAATTGTATTTTCCATTATTTGTCTCCTTTGTATCTGTTTCTCATGTCTTCTATAGTCTTTATAAGCTTCTCTCTGATATCTTCAGGTTCGAGGAGTTCCGCCTTATCTCCGAATGTAAGTAACCACGAGATCAGATTATCCTCATCCGTATATTCCCTCTCGAAAATCAGATTCCCGTCCTTAGTCTCACTGAAGCACTCCGGACCGAATTCCTCTACCAGTCTCCATTTCACTTCAGGCGCGAAAAGTGCTTTAGCCTTAATCCCTCCGGGAAATATCCTTTCTGTGGAAAGGTCAGGTACAGGTACGGTTCTGCCTGCAAACTGCGTTTTGGTTTCTTTAACTTTATCCATACGGTTAAGCTTAAAGAGTCTGAAATCCTTTCTGTTAAGACACCAGCCCCAGACATACCAGCTCGACCATTTGAATACTACATAATAAGGTTCTATCTTTCTTTTGCTCTCTCCTTTTGGTCCGTAATAAGTAAACGTGATCAGATGTCTGTTCTCTATTGCATCCTGTATGGTCTCGATCTTCGGCGCAATAGAATCCTTATACCATGAAGACAGATCGATCAGGATAGAATCCCTTCCACTGACAAAGTCAGATGATCCCGCCTGAAGCTTTTCCATCAGCTGACCGTAATAACCGCTTCCGCTGATACTGTCGAGGCTCCTTAAGCCTGCAAGGATCATCTGCATATCCTTCGATGTCAGTATCGTCCTGTCCATCTTATAACCGTCTGCAATACTGATACCGCCGCCAACACCCTGTGCAGTGCGTATGGGTATGCCTGCATAAAGCAGATCGTCTATATCACGGTTAATGGTCCTTCTCGAGACCTCAAACCGCTCCGCGAGCTCGGGGGCGGTTACCGTCTCTTCCTGAAGCAGCACTGACAATATGCCGATGAGCCTGTCTATCTTCATCCTGTTCACGCTCCGATCCGATCATAACAAACCAAACATGACAACTGTTTGTCATGTTTATTTTATCAGTTATATATTTTTCTTTGAATATTCAGTTATTGGTTATAAAGCTCACGCCTTACGTTAGGAACTGCATGCTGATCCTGACAAACTCATCCATATTGCTCATCATTGCAGGATGTCCGCCATGCTCAAAAATATGAGCCTCCGCCATATCAGTTTTCGAACATATCTCATCGAAAAGCTTTAGGCAATGACCTGCCGGAAACATATCATCTTCAAGGCTTCCTGTAAGCAACATTCTGACTTTGAGTTCTTCAATCGGACAATGAATAAATGTGCCGATCTCATCTGCATGTCTTAACACCGCGTCAGTGTCAGCATCAAAAACCTGTTCCCAGTCATCGCCGTGAATGGATTTAAGATAATTAACAAATCCCTCGAACTGCTTGGCCTGAGCCCGTCCGGTACGGATCTGATCAGTAATAACGGGATCAGCCGTCAGCCCCATAAAGCTGTCTGCAATAACGGCATATACCAGTTCAGGATATTCAAGTGCCACATTAATGGCCGCCAAAGCGCCTCCGCTGCTGCCTATCAGATATATCTTTTCGAGCCCTAAATGATCACAGAGAGCTTTAACCTGATTGGCCCAATCAAACCATAGATCTGAAGGCCATTTACTCAAACGGTCAGAACGGCCGTTCCCAAGGAAATCAGGAACTATAACCCTGTATTTTGCAGCCAGCGACGGCACTGCCGGATCAAACATCTTCCCGCATGAAGTATTTCCGTGCAGCAGAATAAGCGGTGCGCCTTCACCGGATTCCTCATAATATATTTGTTTATCTTTGTATCTGAAATAACTCAACTCTGATCATCCTCTTTTCCAACATAGCACATACGGAAGATAACTGTTGAATAATCTACTCCACCGACCTGATCTCATCCTTCAAATTCTGTTTAAGAGCATAGGTATCAAAGGCTGCGTCTTCGGGAAGATTTATATATATATTGCTGATCTTGTCGGCTTTGGCAGTTCCCTCACGGATGCACACATCAAAAACATGGCCTCCCTTTGAACGGTCCCCGGAAAGGAAATGCAGATGCCAGCCCGGCATGTTGATCCCGTCCAAATAATCAGGAAAGTATACGCCCACAAGTGATCCGCGTATATTCTCATAAATGAAAGACTTCTGCGTGCGGCCGAGGACTTCTTTCAAAGTGATGTGATGAGACCTGTAAGGAGCCTCCGATCTGGCATTCACCATTTCGAATTCGCCGTCGATCCGCACTATATGCATGCTGTTCAGCCCGAAAACAGATTCTATCTTCCCTGTCAGTTCTTTTCGCAAAGAATCAATATCCTTAATATCTTTAAGCGGAAACTGCTGTTCTCCATAAAGCTTCGCCACAGCCGCGAAAGGAACGCCTGTCTCAGGGGCAACCACCGTTACATTGCCGTTCTGATCTGCCCTGTAGCAATGTCCGTCCATGACGATCATCTCGCCGTTAACATCCTCAAAGGTACCAAGACCGGTATCACCTTCCTTCAGGAGTTCCCCGGCGCTTATAACCGCCCTGCTGTACCCCAGCGCAAGAGCCTGCAGAGTTGAGACCTGGTATATCTTATTATCCTTACTGTCTTTCGAAAGATTATCCGTCATAATGATCTGCCACTGACTCCTGTCCATATAAGTCTATGTTATAGGAAGTCAGACGATAAATCGAGAGGATAATAAGCAGCTTATAGTTTTCTGGCCTTTATACAGAATGAGATCGGCAGCATTTCAGCCTTCTTTGTCTTGGGATCTGTTATATCCGCCGCTTCCTCAGAATCAGTATCACTATCCTCAATAAACCGTTCTATAACAAAGCCTGCTTTGGCCAGAGCATTGATATATGTTGATATCTTCCGGTTACACAATACGATCTCGCTGCCATGGACCGGCATTTTGAAGTACGATTCATCGAAATAACTCTTTGTCATAACAAACTTATCATCTTCAAAAACATCCTGCCTCTCGTCACAGGACCATGCAATGCAGTAATTAAGCGTGTGATGCCAGCTGAAGATAAATATGCCGTCCTTCTTGAGATAAGACGCAACCTTATCTAAAGTACCCTGAAGGTCCGTTGTCCAGCCTATTCCGTAAATAGAATAAACATAATCGAAATATGACTTGGGGACTTCTATGTCGTCTTCCATTTTCGCGCATACAAGCTTGGCGTCGTATCCGTTATCGCTCAGCAGTTTTGCTGCATTATCCAGCTGGCTTTTGGACAGATCAATCCCCCACAGTTCGCCGGCACCTCTTGCAGCATTGTAAAGGAGTGAGTGGCCACTGCCGCAGCACAGTTCAAGCATTTTCGCGCCGTTCAAATCGCCAAACAGATGAAGATTATCCTCTGTGGGAAAACGGACACCATACTTGGGAAGCGCGGTCGTTCCGAACCAAAGATCCGCATGATTGTCCCAATACTCTCTATTCGTCTCTATTATTTCTTCGTTACGCATTTTCACATCCATACCCATATTATTATCTGCCTGTTAATTATACATCTACTTATTCAGCGAAAAACCGTATTTTCGTGAATAGTCAGGGTATATAAATTGATAAGTATTTCCAAAGGATAATGCTGTATCAAACAACAAACTGACTCAATCGCGTTCGTATAACGGATTATCGTAATCGGCATCATCCGGTGTGCATACATAAGCATCGTAAATCTTGCCGTAATCAACCTGACAGACGATCTTGGCGTATCTGGGCTCGCCGTTCACGGGTTTAAGCTCGTAGAAATGTGTGTATCCAGTGCTGTTGAATGCCTTGTAGTATGCGTTGCAGTCGCCTATCTTATCCCGGACTTCCTTATTGCCGAGCGTGCCGTCTTCAAAGCTTATGAAATAAAATCAGATACATTTCCCTCAGCATATTTTATCTTACTGCGATACATATCTTTACATCACCATTTGAAAGCAGAGCGGTAATCTCCTGTTCCGGAAGATCTATTTTCCCAAGGCTTGTGTAAGCCCATGTATTCGAACCGTAAAAGATAACTATCTGGTCACCGGAATAAAGCATTATATCTCCGGGAACGGTCGTTGTCTGTTCATCATTGGATGTTATACTCTGCCCAATTGGGCCGACCTGTTCAAAACCGCCATACATAGACATTTCGATCGTGAGACCGTCGTCAGCAATTTGGGCCAGTTCCTTAACCGAATCATTATCTTCCCAGATTACAGGAACCTCTGTTCCATTGATCGACAACAAAATTTCACCAGACATAGAATCGATCCACTCCTTTATGTCTTCTATAGAAGCATCGCCAGAAAACCGCTTTCCCTCAAGCCATTTGCCACTTCCCGCATTAACCGCAAGATTCTGCCCACTCTGCCCGATGCCGCTGCTTCCTGATGTACAGAACGGTATAACCGTAATACCTCCGAAATCGTAACTCTCTACAAATGTATCCATTATTCTCGGCTCCTGTCCGAACCAGATAGGATATCCTATATAAACAGTTGTATAGCCATCCAGAGAAACTGTCCCGCTGCTTATCTCAGGTCTTACAGAAGGATCGTTCTGCTCTATGGAACATCTGCTTTCCGAATCAGTCCAGTCACGGTCCTCATCAGTATAAGGAACTGCTGCCGTGATCTCATAAAGATCAGCACCTGTGATCTCCGCTATATACTCAGCTTTACCCTTGGTAGTTCCCGTTGCGGAAAAATAGACAACAAGTATACCGTTTCCTGCTGCATCTGTTATTGCTTCTGTTTCTGTAACAACAGTCGATTCGGATTCACTCTCAGATGTGACTGTTGTCTGAGCAACAGTTGTTGTCTCTGAACTCTCAACTGCCGGAACAAAACTTCCGCATCCGGCAAGGCATAATACCAATGCAGAACATAAGAGTGTTTCAATTAATCTTTTCATAGTGGAAACTTCGTTTATATAATTCCTTCAGCCCATGCTCTGAGCTTATCTTCGGAAACACTTCCCGAGAACTTCTCACCATTAATCACCTTTGCTCCGGGTGCCAGTGCCTGCAGATTATTATATGAATCGCCAAGTCCCGATCCGCCTGATGTGGCAAAAGGAATGACTGTCTTCCCTGTAAAATCATACGATTCCATGAATGTATCAATTATGGAAGGTTCTCTATACCACCATATGGGGAACCCGACAAATACAGTATCGTACTGATCCATGTTCTCAACAGTTGTGCTGATCGCAGGACGAGAAGTTCTGTCATTCATCTCAACTGAACTTCTTGATTTCTTATCCATCCAGTTAAGATCAGCCTTGGTGTAAGGCACTTCAGGCGCAATCTCGTAAAGGTCAGCATTTATCGCTTTAGCAAGCTTATCTGCAACCTTTGCCGTAACTCCGCTTGCGCTGAAATATGCTACTAATGTTTTAGACATATTGAATTCCTCCTTAAATTTCCTCTGTTCCGGGTCTTCCGGAATAGCCCTTAAGTTTTCCGCCGTAGACAGGAAAAAAACTCGAATCGCCGTAGTTGTCTATCTTTTCGAGATGCTTAAGGATCTCCATATCCTCATCTGATATAACGAAATCAACATCCGCATTACTCTTCATATGCACAGGATTGGCAGTCTTCGGAAGGACGATCATGCCAAGCTGGATATCGTATCTGATGCAGAGCTGCGGGACTGATACACCGTACTTCTCCGCCATCTGTGCTATGGCAGGAATCCTCAATGCTTCGCCATGTGCCACAGGACTGTAAGCTTCCATAACTATGCCTTTGTTCTGACAGTAACTGATCAGTTCAAGCGGAGTGTTCGAAATATGGCACAGCACCTGATTAACCATCGGCTTTATTTCTGCGTTGTTCCAAATGTTTTCGATATCTTCCTGAAGGAAATTCGAGACGCCGATAGCCTTGATCTTGCCTGCTTTATATGCGTCAGTCAGCGCACGCCACGCTTCCAGATTGCCCTCAAAGTATCTGTTATCCGACTGATTGACTTCCACCCAGGGCTGGGGACTGTGGATGATCATAAGATCGATGTAATCAAGCCCCAAAGCTTTCAGCGAACCGTCTATGCCTTCTGCCGCACTCTTATAATCCTTGTGCTCTGCCGCAACTTTTGTTGTTATAAAGATTTCTTCTCTGCTAATTCCTGAAGCTCTTATCCCTTCACCGACACCGCGCTCATTCGCATAAGCCTGTGCGGTATCGATGTGTCTGTATCCGATATCAAGTGCGGCTCTTACTGCATCTACAGCCTTGTCATCATCGATGAGCCATGTGCCGAGTGCCAGCTGCGGAACTTTAATTCCGTTAGGTAAAGTGAGATATTCGTTAAACATATTATTTCTCCTCGCAATCGTCCCAGGTCAAAACGCCTGTCTTTTGTGCTATCTCGTATCTGCCTATCTTGTAATCGAGCTTCTCGAGCGCAATATCATATTTCTTTTTTGCTTCGACTATCATTTCCCGCGCTTCCTTAAGAAGGTTTGCGCGTGCATCGATAGTTGAATCACCCTCCTGGAACAGCTTTACATACTCTATGAGCATCTCGACAGGCATTCCCGCATCGCGAAAACAGATTGCATTCTCGACCCACGCGATATCAGTCTCCTTATAATCCCTGATGCCTCCGGCGGTTCTGGTGACAGCAGGTATCACACCAACACGTTCATAGTACCTTAAGGTATCGGGCGTGATATCGTACTTCTCACATACTTCTTTGATGGTCATATGTATCACCTCCAAGCGGCAAATTCATCAACTGATGATTACATCATACAGCTTGGAGTTAACTCTAAGTCAAGCATTATTCGATAAAATTATCGTTTTATTTTGTCTCTTCCAGTCAGACCTCTGAGTCTTATCTCTTCCAACTGATCCGCAGATAATGTTCCCGCCCTGTAGAGCAAAAGATATTCATTCTCTATGGAACTGTTGAAGATCAGAAGGTCATCTGTATTGATCGTCACTTCAACGCCGTTATCCACCAGAGTTCTTATCGGATGATCCTTATAGTCCTCAGCATAGCCGAGCATGACATTGCTGGAAGGACAGACATTAAGCCGTATGTGGTTATCAGAGAGGAAGCGCATCGTTTCCTTTGAACCTGCGGCTCCGATTCCGTGGTGGACTTCATCTAGCCCTAGTACTTCGACCGCTCTTCTAACATCGTCTGCGGTTCCACTCTCGCCTACATGCATTATCTTGATAAGATGGTACTGCTCAGCTTTTCGATATAAAGGAAGGAATGCTTCAAAAGGCCTAACATTCTCTCCTCCACACACATCGATAGACTTGAAATAACCGGTATGTAAATATTCATCTATAGAATCGGCCGCTTCACCGATATCACAGGCTGATATATAAGTCAGTTCAGGCTCGAAAACCGTTTCCGGGCAGTATTTCATATGAAATCCTTCGACCAGATTACGGAAAGCATCCATTCCCCCTGCTAGCTTGATCTCCTCAGTACCGAAGTTCATCGCAAGCCGCTTTATATTATTGCGTCCGGCTTCAGCAAATGCACCTTCCCAACGCATGGTAATGCCTTCATAGCCTGAACAATAGGGTTTGACATAGGAAGTGAACCATTTCTGCATTCCTTCGAGTCCGTCAAATTTCACAGGCGGCTTGGGAAATGCTTGTCCCGTTCTCTCTTCGACCCAGGCCAGACTGCAGCCCTTGGTCGAATGATTATGCAGATCACTTTTAGGGGCTGCCAAAAGCTTGCCTCTGTCATTTTCGATCAAACCTTCAATAAATAAACTCTTGGCCATTATTCTTCTCAGCAGATTAGACGCTCCGAATTTCCGTTTTACAGTTCCAGATGCCAAACAAACTGAACTTCATCCGCAACTTCAGGCTCGGAATCATAGGCATTCATATCGATCTTTGATAAAAGCGCGCCCTGTTTCCTGTAGAACCTGCAGGCAGTCACATTATTGTTCTGACACTCTATTATCATTACCCTGTACCCGTCATCTTTTGCTGCCGCTATGCCCAGATCAAGCATTCTCTGCCCGATTCCCTTATGCTTGTATTCATCTGCAACACGGATGTCCCATAAAACACAGGCATCGGTCCTTCCTCCAAGCATATCCATGCCTTCTGTAGTTCCTGCCACCGTCATTGCGCCAACCGGAATGTCCCCGTCAAAAGCCATATAGAAACGCCAATTGGATAAATCAAACATCTTCTCATATTCTGAAGCAATCTCGTATTTGCTCAGATCCTTCACATATGGCGTGACAGGCACCTCCTCGAAAACAAGACCTCCAAGTCCGTTATCGATCCTGGTGACGCGTTATTCGGATCTGACATCCACATTTTGGGAGACCTGATCATATAACGCAAAACAGGTCTTATCCATTTCCTTTATCTCATAAGATTCATTCTTCATAGTATTAAGTGATTTCCTTTTCATTCTTCCAGTAAAAAATACTTACGGACAACAGCCTGTACCGACGGCCTTACACCGTGATCGTAAAGGAATCGGCAACTATATAAACTGACGGACGTGATGACATATCGGGACGGCGGTAATTATCCGAGAAATAACTTGCCATGTTAGCAATACTCATGTACACGGGTTCAGTCTCTTCAAAAAGCTCATTGCGGTCCATGGAAGTATACTCATCAAAGGTCACATCAGGACATGTCTCGACAGTAACAACAGGCGCTTCCAAAAACTTTGCGAATTTATTAGCATCTGCAGGTAAGATTTCCTTAGAAGGATTAAAACTCTCGCAGAAATGGTTCTTCCCCTGCTCGAAAACCTTCTGTAACGGCAAGGCTCAACAGGATTGCCATGACCAACAAAATAACTTGTAAATCTCTTTCTCATAATTGCCTCCTGGGGCCGCAAGCACATTTGGTAAACAATCAATCTATAGGCGGCAGCTCATGGATATCATAATTGTCATAATAGATATCGAAAGCTGTCTCAATATCGCCGGAAAGCTCGATAAGAGCACCTGCCTGGAACATGGATGAAAGGTATCCTGACGGAGCATCCCATGAAGCATTTGAGATAACTTTCATTTTCTCTCCGCCCGGAAAATCCGCCCGCAATACCGCTTCAGCACTGAACAGGAGCTCGCCTGTTGCAATGTGATAATCGCTCGAGACTATCGCAAGATACTTAACCGACGGATAATCTGAAGTCAGAATGTCATATGTATAGATTGCATTCTGCGCTGTGGTAAGAGAATCATCTTCAACAATGACCCTGTCCTCATCTATGCCCTGGTCAATGAGCCATTTTGCCATCTCACCTGCTTCGGTCGCTGAATCGTTCTCGGAAGCCGTGCCTCCTCCCGTGCAGACAATGTACGCATTCGGATATTTAACTGCGCTTTCATATGCAACTGTCAGACGGTTTATCAGCTCATCTCTCATCGAACCGTCAGGATTCAACTGAAAACCCAGAACTACAATACAGAGCTCATCATTATCGGGCAAGCCGTCCGGAAGGACATCGTAGTTAAGAGGCTCGCCAAGTTCTTCCGAACGCCACATCTCCATTATCACTGTCCATTTGATCCCTGCATTTGTATCTTCCGAGGAAAGTTCCTTTAAGAGCTCATCTACTGTGTCATCCGCATCTTCTCCGTATGAGCCGTAATCCACAACCATCTCTTCAATGTATTTCTGAATAACATCGGGATCACCAGTGACAATTTCAATAGCCGCGGAACTTTCAGATGTCTCTGAAATATCCGTTTTTTCCGTGCTTTCAGACGAAGCAGCCGTAGCAGAAGTTTCTGATGTAACTGTGGTTTCACTGCTTTCAGCAACAGTCGGCGTGGCATCCGGAGCCTTTTCGCAGGCACAGAGCGTTACCATCAAGCAAGTGGCAACGACATATGTGATTATGCGCAGATCAGATCTGCTGATCCTTTTATTGTTCATATTTCCTCTTACAAATATACTTATTTGTCTTCTTTAAGTGCTTCGTTGTTCATGATCAGGTGGAACCTGCTGTAACCTTCGATGGTATAGCGGCCTATCATGCAGATATCGTTATCCGAATCAAGACGTATCATACATCCGTCATACACCTGATGATTCCACGGAATGAAATAATCCCCGCAGACAGTTCTGAGTTTATCCTTGAACAGGTTATAGTAGCCTTCAACTTCTGCTTCACTGCTCATATCGTTTACAAGATGAACCTCAAAGACTTTGCCGTCACCTTCATTGGTGATAATTATCACCTGGTTAAAATCAACACCTTCGACAGTTGCATCAACGGAATAATAGATATAGCCATAATAGTCGATCTGTTCATTAGTCAATTCAACACCGAGAGCATCCTCCACCATATCTCTGGCAGACTCATAATCTTCACCCATGCAGTAGCTTAATTTTGTGATTAACACTTTAAAATCCTCTTCAGGATAAGCCGGGAAGGTTGTGCCCTTGGCATATACGTCGATCTTTAATTCGTTATTGTCGGCAAGACCATAACAATCCACACCATAAGTTAAGACGATCTCAATTCCGTTGTGTTCGAAAACAAAACTTGCACCGTCTTTGGCGTTAAGATACGCGACATCCTCATTATAGTAATCGCCAAGGCCTTCACTAAGTTCAATAACCATTTTTCCCATGGCGGATTGCACATCATAATTCAGATCATCTGCCGCGCCCACTGTCTCGGCAGCGGTCTCAGGTAGATACTCATTATGTCTCGTCATGAAAGTGATTTTATTAACATTGCCCGCATTGTCCTTCCACAGATAGATCTGATCGAATTTATACCCGCTGATCTCATAACCATCCTCGGGAACAAGGACCTGACGTCTCTCATCCTGGTTAAAAGCACACATGCTGCTTGTACTATTCCAGAGCGCATTCAGCTCATGATCATACAGGACATCATCAATATTGCGTCCGAGGAACTGGCTGGCTTTCCATGAAGCACCGACAATACCTGTTACATCAGGTGATCCAAGCCAGGGATCTTCTGTGGTCTCAACATTATTTTCTGAAGACACAACAGAATCAGACACAACAGATTCAGACACGACGGCATCAGAAGAAGTTACAACGGTCTCCTGTGTCTTTCCGCATGAACACAATCCCATACCCATTGCGAATACCAATAATCCGGCAACTGTTTTCAACACTTTTTTCATAGTCTTGATCCCCCTTTTAATCTATTCAGCTTATTCCAAAGCATACATATATTAAATTATCAGATTCAGGGGATAAATCAATAATTATTGACAGCAGTCTGCCATATCAATGAATGCAATTATTCTTTTCATTCCAATGCCTTCCCCAAACCACTTTTAACCTTAACGAAGATTACTGTGGAAACTATGGCATTAATTATATCTGCAACTGACTGTGACCAGATAAGTCCTTCAAGCCCCCAGATACGGTTCATTATGAGCATTATAGGGATGATAAGTATCACATGTCTTATGATCGCAAGGATAAACGACACCGTTCCTTTGTTGACTGCATTCATATAGTTGACCACATGATATCCGACCATCATGAAAGGCAGCGCAAAACATCTGGCCTGAAGGAACATAACGCCGAGTCTTACCGTCTCCTCATCAGTTATGAACCTGCTGACAAGCACTCTTGCGAACATGAAAAACAGTATTGTACACAATCCGGAAAAAGCGATTATCGTCCATCTCGCAAGCGACGAGAAACGTCCCATTCTCTTTATATTTCCGGACCCGAAGTTATAAGCGATCAACGGAACCATACCCAGACAGACGCCGAGTCCCACATTGATCGGTATCCTCTCGAGTTTAAGGACTATTCCCATGGCAGCAAGCGGCGCAACATGGTCGCCGTAGCCGATTACAAGCTTGTTTAAAACTATTGTTACAAGATCAAAAAGAAATATGCTGACCGCTGCGGGAATACCGACCATATAAAGCGATCTCATATGTGCTTTGTCTATCTTTTCGCGCTTGAAGGATACTTTGAGAACGGTAACAGATTTTACCTTGCGATAGATAATGATGAAGTAGATAAATGAGCAGACATTGGAAAGCATCGTCGCGATTCCAGCTCCCAGGACTTCATAGCCTTGGGGAAGGATCACAAACATAAAGAGCGGATCTAAAGCAACGTTCAAAAGGCTTCCCAGCCCGACACCTATACCTGCCTCTTTGGAATATCCGGCATTTCGTAATAACTGCGGCATGCTCATCGACAGTATCGTCGGAACGCTCCCCAGAACAACTGTCGTAAGCAGATACTGCTTACTGTATACCATCGTCGAGTCATCCGCACCGAGCAGTCTCAGGAGCGGCGACATGAAAATAAGCGTCAGAATAGAAAAAGCGGCCGCAGCTATGCCTGAAGCAATGATACTGTAAGATGCGACCTTGCGTGCGTCATCTTCTTTTTTCTCGCCTGTCAGACGGACCATGAGACTGCCTCCGCCGACACCGAACACATTGGCGAGCGAAGCTGCTATGAGATATACTGTCAGCGCAAGATTGGAGGCGCCGATCATTGCCGGATTGTCTGTTCTGCCAATGAACCAGGTATCCGCTATGTTATATATCAGAAGGATCATCTGGCTGGCCACGGCAGGAAGCGCCATGACAGCCAGCGCCTTCACCGGACGCTCTGATTCAAAAAGTTGTTTCTTGTTGTCTTTATTCAGGTGCATCGCAGCGCTCATAGACAGTCGACGTTTTATCGGTTTCCCCTGTTCCTGTAACGTTTACATGATCAGCATCGATAAACGTAAATATAAAGCCGTAATTATTCTCGATCGTTATTTCATCGCTGCCGGTTGTTATCAATACCTTTAAGCTGTTACCGTCATCGACTATAGAATAAGTTACGACCATGCCCTGAGATTCCAATGATTCAAACCAAACGATAAAATTATTTGTCTTTGAACCGTCCTCGGTCTTCCACCAGCCGTCTAACTGTTTGGAAAATTGATCTGTGGACATCGCAGCTTTTGTTGTCTCAGCAGCGGTCTCTTCAGATGTATTGGTTGCATCAGTCTCAGCATGTACATCTATTTCGTAGGGGGTTACTTTTATACCTTTAATAAAGCCATCTTTATCCTTATCAAGAACTTCAATGTCATAGCGGGTATTCTCTGTCGCTTCGTAATTTTCAGGAGATTCCAAAATGAAATGCGGAGCAAAATAACCTTTAGAAAGATCTTTTCCCCCATATTTTTCTTCTACATCGTCGAAAAGAGCTAACCTTCCAGCCAATTCTTTTCGCGTTAAGCCTTTCCCCTGACATTGCGAAAAAATACCATTAATTTCAGTCATTCTAGCTAGGTAATCATCATACGCCTGCTCACCACTGCAAGCTGGTATCATCAGAGGAAGAATAAATGCCAGAATCAGCGCACAAAAGGTTTTTACCAGCTGTCTTTTATTATTCATAGAGTTCTCCTTTCCGCATAAAAGGAAGGTTTTGAAACTATAGAATAATTATATTACAAGCCGTATGACTATATGATTTACACCATGTAAACAAAACTTGAAGAATTAATAAGAAATAAAGGCGGACCATGGTCCTTTTAACTTACGTCCAGTCTTTAGAGTAAACACACAAAAACCCTTGTGCAGAAAATCGTCACGTTCAGAAGGATAATCGTGACGAAAAACTTCAAATCCCTGTCAATTTCGCAGTGCCCATATAATTGTGTAAATTCAAAATAAAGAGCCAAGTGGCTTAACCTTGTATAATTTTAATTGCGACAAAAAATCAAGGAGGTTAAGTACATGGCTCAATTGAATATTACTTTAAATCACGAGGAAAT
>JAEEGL011420621.1_pt1 | contig 26812 bp, 44 predicted proteins | sample 9134231 | NCBI WGS metagenome assembly JAEEGL01 (sample SAMN16246548, study PRJNA631951) | gut metagenome | biome: gut microbiome; feature: rumen; material: fiber-attached | host: Bos | place: Iran: Karaj | collected 2018-10 | reverse complement strand
CGTCCCATCTGGCCATAATGGAGCTAGATTAAGAGAAAAAGGAATCGTAGTGCGGCAGGAGAACGCTGCTATCTATGGCATGGGAGCTTCTGAGATTACTACTAATTATGGGAATGTTGTTAGAGCATATAATAAAGAGCGTTGCTTCTGTGATTTTGTTAAAAACAGGTCAAAATACGATGTTCAGACATATCAGACAGCAATAAAAAGCTATATGCGCAGAAATGATAAAGATTTATCCCTACTTATTGGCTATGCTGATGCTCTTAAGATCAGGGATGAAGTAATGAAATATGTGGAGGTCTTAGTGTGATTAAATCAGCAGGTCAGTTGATTGGAATTGATTGATAAGGATGCGAAGCTTGAATCGGATTGGAATAAATTTAAGAAAAAGAACTTTTTTGCTGAGTCTTTAGAGTGGAGAACTGTAATTGGTTCTATAGAGGATTCAATTAAGAAGGTAGTAAGATGATGGTTTGGATAAAACAGAATGAGTGAAAAAACAAAATACAAGATACAAGAACGATATGTCCGCAAGGAAAGGCTCCTGCTGCCCACAATCGCGCATCAGGAGTCTTATTTTAATTTCAGTAAAACCGACACCATATACAAAAGAAACAATAAAATACATAAAATGTTGGATAAAATGCCAATGGTAAAAAACGCCCCCATATACTACAATATCATTACAGCAATCGACACCATATATTAACAAGGCGGTGTCAAGAACATGCGTTCGTTCACCAACATGAGCGAAGCAAATAACAGATATCACGATTAAAGAATAAAACTAAATTTTATTAGGAAAGGAAAGAAATCATGACAAGAGGAACATTTGTATTTCTTACCAATGATGCAAAAGGAAATAGAGTAATTTATATGACCACTGAATTTAATGGTGGTATGTATCTTGATGATGATGGTTATGGAAAAGAGGTTGTTGATAGATTTGAAGAAGGATTTGACAATCTTGAACAGTTTAAGGCATATGTAAAATGCTTTAACGAAGAAAATTTTCAGTATTCTGAAAAGATTGTCTGGAGAATAACGAAAAAGGAAATTGAGAACGATACTTTTACGTTTGATGGCGTAGATAACTTCTATAAGTTCGCTGATTGGTCTTATCATTCAGATTATTACTTTTGGTACAATAACACAAATGATGATATTGAAGTCCTTGCGAAAAACGGAGTTGTTAATATCAATGCTAACGGAGCTGCTGTATTTAATTACTGTGATTTTATGGAAACAAAACTTGATTCAGGATTTACAACTGAGAGTGCAGATTTCGCAGAAGAAGCTGAAATATATTCTTTTATGAACGCAGGACTTACAAGAGAAGAAGCAGAAGATATAAGTGGCTATTCTTATATCCATGAAATACGTGGAGTATATGACGACATAGAAGATTATGGTAGATCGATGATTATGGAAAGTATTGGTGTTGAATCATGGCTTGAAGGATACATTGATTTTGAAAGATATGGAAGAGATGCAGTTGATGATGATGGTTCAAAACTTCTCTGTAGTGGAAGAGTAATTACATATTTATAAACAATAAAACAGATTTTTTATTGGAAAGGAGCATTAATGAAGCAAAGGCAGAGGAATGGACCCACGGAATAGTCAAAGAAGATGAAAAGCAGCTTGCAGAGTTTTTTAGACAATATGTGCAAAAAGAATGGAAATGCCGCATGACAAGAACGAATAAAGATGTTGTAAAAGGCATCCAAAATCAATTTATTTAAAAAGGAGAAAGAATATATTATGAAAAACTATGGATTTATTATTAAGCAGAAGGCAGTTAATGTTGCAGGCGTTGAGGATGGAACATATATCCAGTGCGAAGAGGAAGTTTGCGGATTTGCAACAAAAGAAGAAGCTGAAAAAGCAGCCGAGGATCGCATTAATGAGATATACAACGACGAAGAACTAAATGATGATGCCGGATACGAAGATGATGATTTCGACTATGAAATCACCGAAAACGACAACTAAATCGGTAAAACTACAACCCATTGGCAGAGGAACAATATCCCCTGCCAATAAAATCTAGTTTTATCGAGAATTGAAGGGAGAATAATAAAAAATGTTTGAAGAAAAGATTAGTCTTAAGGGGCTTAGAAGTTGTCTTAGAAAGTTTGATGAAGGCGTAAGATATGCCGAGTCTGGCAGATGGAGCATTGGCAAAGGAGGTTACGATCTCGCTTTTCAGATCTATTACAAAGACTCTACAGACTACAAAGTGCCTGTAATCGATTGCATACAGGGTACCTGGGATATCAACGGATGGCTTGAAAATAACTGCTTGCCAGAGACAGAGTACAAGAGAGTTGCAAAAGTAATTATGGATGAGTACGACGATGTAAAGTTGTCAAAAGAAGAGGCAAGAGCTATATCATTTTGCTGAACGGGTTAAATAAAACCTAATTTCTATTGGATGAATAAAAGGAGAAGAAAAAATGCAGAATAAAAATCTAAAAATTGAGTTATGTCAGGCAACTTCAAAAGTTTAGCCAAATAAAGCCAATATTTTAACAGTAGAACCCCGGTAGGCTTCTATCGGGGAGAAGGGATGAGTAAATATGAGAAAGAGCATGATCGACAAGGCAAAGTACATAGTAGAAGTAATCAGCGATAAGGCCACCCATGACATTAAGATTAAGAGCGTCTTTGATAAAAAGGCCGACAGATACCTCTCCCATGATGAGGTTGTTGAAAGCGGTCTGAGAGACTATACATACAGTGACAGCCACTATAAGGACAGCCAGGTTGTTTACCGCACAGCGCTTGACGATCTGAAAGAGGATCTGAACTGGATGCTTAACGGCGATAGAGATAAGTATAGGTTTTCATGGGGCCAGAGTGGTGCTACTACTTCTAGCGGAACAGCATATATTTTTGATTGAGAAAGGATAAGGAAAAATGAAGGGACATATTATCGTACCAGAGATTACCAACGATTCATATTATGTAAGCGAGCTTGACTGTGATAATACATATAAGGACAAAGGCAATCCAAAAGGCTACTTCAAAATGCTTATTGAGCCTATTGAGAACGGTGATGATAAGTATGAAATCAGATATATGAAAGTCGATAATGGAATCAAGGTGTCCGGCGAAGCATATATTTTCACGGGCCGTTCTGAGAAGCAGATTGATAATCAGATTGCTAAATTTGTTACTGTCCGTAATGACTATATACAGACAGAGGTTAAGACCGAGGAAAGGCTTTGGTGATTGCAATGAAAAAGCTTGCAGATGGTATATGGGTTCATAGAAGGTACTGGATATTCAAGGATGAACAGGGTATCTATGTTGATTTTGGAACCAGTAAGAGCCTTAATCTATACAAAACACTCGAAGATGCAAAACAGGCTATTAACAAAGTGATGGATGGCACTAATACTAGAGAACTGAGAATTGTAGGAACATGGGAGGATAAAAATGGCTAAAGTCAAAAACTATGTATACGTCGTGACATCACTGCCCTGTGACTGTGACGGTGCATCAAAAGGAATTGTCAAAATCTTTTCTGACGAAGAGAAAGCAGATATATTCAGGGATAAAATGGAACTTAAGGATAAAAAGGATCAGAAAAAATACATGTGTGATCCTACAGAATATGAAGTGGAAAAATGGGAGGTTGAGTAAAAATGGAATATAAAAAGATTTCCGAAAAGGATTTTGTAAATGTAAAGAAATACTGGTATGGATGTAGATTTGAGGATAGTTTTCTTAATTCAATTTGTGATGATATTGCGGATTTTGATGTGTGCTACCACTGGTTAAAAGATACATGGAGAGCTGATAAGGATGTTGCATTTGGTATTGGTGTAAGACACAAGGAAACATTAGTGGCATGTGGTGGATATATCAAGGGCGAGCCTACTGACGAAAAGGTCGTTGAGACAATTTTGAAGTATATAAACGGCATTAAACTGCACATAGCTTCAAAAGAACCTCATGGAGATCCGAAAGTTGGGTTTGATAAGTGGAAAGAAAAACGCCAAATATATTGGCTATAACCCAATAAAGCTAATTTTTGAAAGGAGAATGTATGATGTCTTTAGTAGTTAAAACAACGTGCCTCAACTGTGGTAAGACAATCATAGGTGAAGCCAAAGAAGATGAACTCGGCATGAGCATTATATGCCCGTCTTGCAATAGCAGCTCTGATGTAGAAGATAACGCACAAGAGATACACTACTTTGAGATTGAGTTTAGCAATGAGCCACGAAACCCGGACGGAGCAGAAGGTAACTGCATTGGAGATTACAGTATTTGCATTCTTGGTGAAAGAGAACCCAGCATTCGGGAAGCTGCTGAATTTTGCAAGGCAGACATGGAGAAAATGGGATATAAGTATGTAGTTAATGTAATTGAAATTCCAAAGGAAGAAGCAAGAACATTTTTTGATATAGAAAGAGAAAATGACTTTCCAATATTCAAATAAAACTAAGTTTATATTGGGTATTTAACATTTCGACAACGATACTGATGCACTCGCAAATAAGATCGGATATGAAATATTGAGTTGGGTCGATATAGCGAGAGGCGCGTAAAATACCAGGCACGAAACAGCTCCTGATGCCAGATAAGGCAGCAGGGGTTTTATTTATGCCCCAAAGCAATCGACACTATATACATAAATACCAATAAAAAGCGCAAAAAGTTGGTAAAATTACCAATATTAAAAATCGACACCATATAGTAAAATGGCATTACAATCGAAGCAGAGAGAACAAGGAGGAACGGACATGGCAAAACACAGTCCTAGAGAAGTCGCGGCATGGGTCATGAATGTGGGTGGAACCGGAGCGACAGATGAAGAATTTGCAGAGTTCTTCGTATATCTTGAAAGAATGCGCGAAGATAGAAAATTTCAGATAAAAACACCGGGGGATATGCTCATAAATACAGAAAGACTTTCCGATTGGGTTGATGGCAGTTTGCAGGAGATCATTTACGGAAATGAAGGAGATGATCCCGTGTGTTGGTGGAAGAAAGGTGGAAAATAATGGGAATTTTTGTATATAAAAAATATTGTGACGAGGAAGCATACGGCGAACAGGAGATAAAGCTCTACGAGAAAAAGGATGATGCGGTGGCACAGCTTAAGGCAGATGTAGAAGAGCACTACGGAATACCTTTTGACAAGATCATGGAGAATACAGATATCTTTGATATTAAGATGGACAACATCAGCGAGACGGACGTATCAATCTCAGGATATTCGGATGTATGCCACTTCTGGAACATCGAAGAGATAGAAGTTATCTCTGGCAAAAAAGAAACATACGTCCTGGGTGAAAAGTACTGGTTCAGGAATGCACTTGCAGGAAGCAACAGACAGAGTTGCGGGACACTGATGAAGGTGGACGAATATGGCAACTATGTAATGTTCAATCACAGATATGGCTACATTACTGTGACAAAGGACAATCTCGATGAACACAATTAAAGGAGGGTGCAAAGATGTACGCTATCAGATCGGATTCAGAGAAAGGAACGTTCTTTCTTGTAAAGGACTGGAGAAAGAACAGGGCGATATGGTCAAGATACCTTGATTTTGGAAAATGTCTTTTCAAGACGGAGAGTGCGGCAAAGGCATCACTCACAAAACTGCTCAAGGTAATGGATGAATATGCAGAGGACGCATTCACGGTAATTTTATTGGACAGTTCAAATGCTATCATTAGTAAAACAGCATATAAGCCTGCTGCCTGATGAAGAAATAGCCCGCAGGGGCAAAGGAGAAACACAATGCTTACAATGCTAAAGATTGATGCCGATAGGGCAGACGCACAGATCGTAAAGGTGGACGGGAGCCTTGAAAACTACTATAAGGAGCTTGGATGCAGAACGATAGAGATACTTGAGGCTCAGATAAACGGAAAGACATACGATATCATCTGCGACGAGGAAGGAACGTTCAAGGAAGATAACCCGATTTCCGTGGTTGATAGAAAGGGCAATCCGCATATCGTAGGAAGCATCCTTGTATGCCACCATAAGAACAACAAGGAGTCAGGACTTGATGACACAGAGGCAGAGAGCCTTAAGAAATGGCATGTATATAATGCCACAAGCCTAAAGACAAGAAACCGCATCAAGGTATTGATGATTGACTGAGAACACGCCTGCTGCCTTATAAATCCATAGGGCAGCAGAAAAATAAGGAGATAAATATGGCAAAAACACCTGTTATGACAGAAGAAATGAAACTGATGTTTGAGAAATTCAGAAGCAAGATGGCATCGGAAGGATACACCCTTCTCACAGTAAAGGATAAGTGGCTGCCGGAGATAATAGCAGATAAGAAAGGCCACTACAGAATATCCGCAATAGGATATCTTGACAGCAACACCTTCACGGTACGCGGAAGCATCGGAACAAACGTAAGTAATGTATTCAGATATAAAATTGAAAAACCCGCAGATAACACAGAGGAACGATTCAATATGCTGATGTGGGCAGCAGACCCCTATATCAGAAAAGTGCTCAAGAGCGAGTGCGACGAGCAGGATTTTTAAGGAGTTAAGACAATGGCAGCAGTAAGAATAATGGAATCAGAAAAGACAGTAAGCACAGAGCTTACAGAAAGCGAAGCAACACTTCTATCAACCGCAATACTCACAATGATGGAGCAGAATAACAAGGCATCGGTGATGATAACCAATTGTGAGGCAAGGGAAGCGTTGGAGTATGAGAATAAGGAACTGAAGGCATTAAATGACAAGGTGCTCAAGGCATGGATGGAAAGACGCAACTAGGAGGAGTCTAATGGCAAAGATAGCAATCACCAACCTGTACGGGATAAAAGATGGAGACAAGGCATATTATCGCAAGCTTGGACGGCATGGCTTTGATTTTCAATGGCCCAAAAAATTAGGATCCGAATTAACCGATGAAGAAGTGGACGACATTTTGAAGCATAAAGAATATTATTTAAAGCAATTTGGCGCAGAAGAAATGATAGTCGAAAAGGAGGATTAGAAAATGGGCGATGTGAAGTACGAAGTAACAAGAGTAGTCGGCATCATCAAGGAAGGCAGCAAGGGATGGAAAACAGAGCTCAATCTGGTATCATGGAATGGCAGGGAACCCAAGTATGACCTCCGCGACTGGAATGAGGACCATACATCTATGGGAAAGGGAATCACCCTTACAAAGGAAGAGGCAATGAACCTAATGAACATCCTTATGAAGGAACTTGGATAAGGGAGACAGAACAGTTCAAAGAACACTGCAGGGCAGCAGCCTGCTGCCCTGCAAACACAAAAACAGGGCCCGCATAAGGGCATTAAGGAGGTAAAAATCATGGCAAAGCCAAAGATAACATATTTTCATTTACAACCAAAGAAAGAAAAAGCAGTAGGAAGATGCCACCATAACTGGCACAAGGGCAATATGAGCGCAAAGATGGTAAAGACACACAAATGTCTTGGAAAGCAGTGCCCTTACTTTGAAAAGTATGAGGATCACCCTTACTGGAAAGAAAGGGAAGCAATAAAGGCAAAGAAGAAACAAGCAAAGATTTGCGCATAAGAGCAAGAGGTAGTTAAATGAGCAAGACAATGGGAATCATTACAGAAGAAGAGCAGAAAAAGCAGATAGCAGATACGCTAAAGGAGCTGATAAAGAAGTCGGGAAAGGTTCAGAAAGCCATAGCACTAGACCTTGATATCAACCCTCCAACATTCAACCAATGGGTAACGGGACGTGTAATACCACAGATTACCATGCTGAAAAAAGTTGCAGCATACTTTAATGTAGACCTCATGTATCTGCTTGATAAGGAAGAGTATCTGGAAGAACAGCGAAATACCTTACCAAAAGAAGCTGCAAGAAAGTTAAGGGCATTGCGACCGGAAGTAAGAGTTGATATCTACAGACTAATAGACCAACTCCATAAAGAGCAGATCAAGCAGAATACCCGAAACACCATAGATAAAATCATCAAAGAAGACCATGTAACTAACGAACAGGACGCAGAGACCTTTATTAGCGGAATAAGTCAGAACCTTGACCTGCTTTCACCCTATGGAGAGATACTTCTTATAAGCATGGCCAATGACCTGCTGCCGATACGAAAAGAAAAACGGGAGCCGTCAGGAGAAGAGTACGTAACACTCACCAAAAATATGCTTGATAGAAAGCAGAGGCTTAAAAAAAGAGTAAGAATGCCCTATATGTAAAGGCATCGGGCAGCAGGACCTATAAGAAAAAGAAAGAGGTAAGCATGACATACCAGGAATTTAAAAAGACATATAAGGAAATGCTTGTCAGATATCCCGATATCGACAACATGTATACAGACGAGGACACACCGGAGAAAATGTTTGAGATCCTCATAACACATCAGAAAAAGAAAAAGGACAAATGGGAAACTGACGTAGAGACAGAGGGTAATGCGAATTTCAAGTATTACGCAGCCGTAATTGGAGCGATAAATGAGAATGAGCAGGTGACTACATCCCACACAAGATACGGATACATACCTACAGAAATTGTAACAGAACTGTCAGATGGTGAGCGTACAATCGTGACATTTGCCCTCACAGAGTAACACAGAGCAGGCAAGACAAAGCAGTAAAAGAAATTTTTTAATCAAAGGAATAATTTATGGCAAAGTACAACGTTTATTCAATCAGTAAAGTAGGAACTATCGAGCAATGTGACAATCTGCTATTGAGCACTGATGATATCGAAGAAGCAAAGAAGTCAGCAAGATATGATAAAGCACGTTCTTATGAAGAGAAGCATCCTGAATCATTTGATACTGAAATCAGAGTATATACGGATGATACAGAAATAGACTATAACACTGTAGAGTTTTAAGAGAAGGCCATTTAAAGAAAGATAGAGCAATAAAGCAGTACCATGGGAATTTTAAGAAAGTTATTAGGAAGAAATAAGGATAAGAAGGCAAAGGGCGCATATACGGCAAATGCGTATGTGTATAATGGTAAAGATAAGGCAGCAGCCGAATATGAATACCACATCATCAACGAAGCTGACTATGCGCTTATGGACGAACTTAAGGCAAAGTATATAGCAATCGACATTGAGACAACGGGATTCAGCAAGTTTACCGACAGGATAATAGAGCTCGGCGCGGTCAAGATTGAAAACGGAACCATTACGGACACATTTCAGACATTCATAAATCCCCTGATGCACATACCGCAGGAGGCATCCAAGATAAACCACATCACAGACAAGATGGTGGCATTTGCCCCTGTCGAGAAAGCGGCATTAAAGAAGTTCCTTGAGTTTATAGGCGATGCCATGAACGAAGGCACGATACTTGTAGCCCACAATGCATACTTTGACCTTGAATTCATAAAGAGGGCAATGGAAAGATGCGGATACTCTGGAAAGGTAAGGGTAGTCGATACGCTCTATATCGCAAGGAGATATGTAAAGGGCGTTGAGAACCACAAGCAGACGACAGTAGCAGAGCACTTTGGCATCAGCATAACAAACGCCCACCGGGCAGCAGATGATGCAAGAGTATGTGGGCAGATGCTCGCTCACATGATTCCGCTCCTTGAAGATGTGCTAAAAAAGCAGGAGAAGAAGGATGAAAAACGGCAGATCACAGAAGAAGAGTACGAGACATGCGCAGTCCTTCTTAGTCTGCTGGCAAAATACGGCGCCGATATGAAGAACATAAAGCTGTACAAGAACAGCGGCTCATACATTGACGTATGTTATCACAACGCATCAATAGTAAGATTCAAATATATGAAGAAGGGAAGCTGCATCATCCTTCCGTCAAATACCGAAACGCCTCCTGCATTAGTAACAGAACCATGCACCAAGACAGAAGGCGGTGAGCTATATAAGAGACTCTTCTACAAGAATCCATTAAGCCTCACATATCTGGCAAACCACATCGGAAGAGAGTACGAATCGGCAAAACATCGCGTTGTTCATAACATCTACGAACAGAATGACGACAAAATGCAGAAATACATAAAAGAAATGTCCCCTGCAGATATTGAGAAATACATAGCATCCGCAAAGAGTAAAGAAATAGTATAATGGTAAATATAAGCTAAAAACAGAAGAAAGGGGGATGTAAATGAACATTAGGGAAGAGGAACGTTTCTGGGAATCGGTAAAAGGAACGGAAGTTGTCCTTACCGATATCGAACAGATAACGCAGAAGAAACAGCAAGGCTCAAAGCTCCCGCCAAAGGGATGGCATGAGGACTTTACGGATGCGCCCGTAGGAGTATTCCTGTTGTTAAAGGCAAAGGGCAGGGAAAGGATATACCGAGCAACCCTTGTCCGTCAGAAGAGCGGAGAAAAGAACCGGGGAATATGTCACACTCCCTGGCTTGAGATTGAGAAGGAGCGCAGTGAGGTACAGGAAGAATTCGTCCGCGATGGCATAGAGGCATGGTACTGCCCCGAAGATGCATATGACTACGCCAAGGAAGTACGCATTGCGGCAAAGATGGCTGAGAGACCACACATTACATGCTCAAGGAAATTCCCGGATGGAAGGACGCTTGCCATGCTTGAAAACGGCATAACAAAAGAAGTCGTAGAAATAGACGAGCGTTATGAATGGGAATGGGCAAAAATAAGGGAAAAGCAAAGAATACAATCGTTGCATGGCACAAAACAGACATGACCTATCACTAAATGAGTTTTTGGGATTTACCGACAAGGAATATGCGGTTTTCGTCAAGAGAAAAAACCTGCCCTTGTCGATATTGTCTTAAAACAGAAAAGAGAGCTTGGCATATGAGCCGGGCAAAGAATTTCTACAGAAGTAGATCAGTTTGACATCAGTAAATGAGTTAATAAGGAGAAGCGTATGTTAAAGTATGAGGATTTTATCAAGCGAAACCATGTAACAAAGGCAATAAGATTTGAGCTTGTACCCCAGGGGAAGACAGCACACTTTATCAAGGAACATGGAGATTACAAGCAGGACAAGGCTCTTTATGATGCCCTTGACAGAATGAAACCGGTAATAGATTCATTCATCAGAAACACCGCCTCAAAAGCTTTGAAGGACTTTGAATACAGCTTTGAGAAGCTACATAACGCAAAGATAGATAAAGATAAAAAGACCGTGGATAAGGAAGAAAAAACCATCAGAAAGGCACTTCTTAAATGCGTTGATAACGCAATGCCCGAAGAAATTACCGTATCACAGATAAACTCCGCAAAGTTCCTACAGGACGTACTTGCCGAGTATGTGGAAAGCGGTGAGGACACCAACATCAATAAAACAGATGCACTAAGCGACATAAAGACAATCAAGGGAACACTTCCCCTCTTTTCAAAGTTCCTCACATCAAGGATCACTGCCCTTACTACATGGATGAGTGACCGTGTACTTGAAAACTTTGACATCTACCGTTCCAATATACAAAACATCGATGCAATCATCCAAACAGAAGGACTATGCGAGGAATACATGGACGAACTCCGTCTTATGGCTGAACCAGATTATTACAGAGAGGTACTTTCACAGGAGGATATCGAGGGATATAACCGCGTTATCAGCGGAACAACAGAGGAAAAGGGCTTAAATCAGCTCATAAATGAGTACAATATTGCAATAAAAAGTGAAAAGAGAGATGAAAAGCCCCTCAGATACATAAAGCCCCTGTACAAACAGATCCTCATGCCGCAGGAAAAGAGACTTACAATCGAGTCCATAAACACAGATGATGAGGTAAGGAAGGTCATCAGCGATACATGGACGGAATTTTCAAAGAGCATCGCCCTGATGGAAAAGCTCCTGAAGGAAAAGCAGCTTACATCAGACGGCGAGGGTATCATTGTTGCAGGCAACCAGCTCCACCAGATGTCACACCTTCTCACCGGAGACCACAACCACATACCCGACAGGATGATGGCAAAGGAATCCGCAGAGATAAACGAAATGCTCTCGGAAGACAAGCTAAAACCTTCAATGAAAAAGGAACTTGAAAAGAGGCTAGACATTCTTTCAAACACCCTCACAAAGAGGACCTATGAACTTACGGAACTGGACGAGTACCTTGATAATGACGATAAGAGCGTACTTGCACAAAAGCACACGGCATTTGAAATATATGTGGGAAGTTTTACGGAAGCTGCAAAGCTGACAAAGACCTACTACAAGATAATCGAGGGTGGCAACATCCTTAAGGACAGAAAGATAAAAGGCGCACGTCATGTGCAGGAAATGATAGTAGACCTCTTCGACTCAATGACAGAGGTGAGAAAGATGCTCACCCTTATCGCACAGCCCGACAACGAGGATGGTGATGCCATCTTCTACAATGACTTTGAACAGTACCGTGCCGAGATCCGCACATCCTATAAGGCAGAAAACCTTGTCCGCAACTATATCACAAAATCGACAAAGGATATCGCTGAGACAAAACAGACATGCCTTGGTACAACAGCAAGGCTCCGTACCATGTGGTGGAACGGCGAGGGCAAGTTTGCAAAGGACAATGCAGCCATCATCAGACATGAGGGCAAGTACTATTACTTCATCCTGTCTGGAGACGCAAAGCCGATAGTTCCCGAAGAGGCAGACACACAGACCGGATTCCTTACGCTTAAAAAAGGACAGGCCAGTTACATGATGCTCCCGAAGATACTGTTCACAAAGAACGTCACACCTTATTTCAAGGATAACAAGGATGCCACGGAATGCGTCATTGACAACGAACAGGTAATGAATCCCGTCACAGTCACAAAGGAAGCATATGACATTTATACCAAGGGACACTTCAAAAAGGAAGCCGTAACAGGCGGTGAGATCACAGAGGAAGAATACAGAAGGAATGTAGCTATCCTTGTTGACACATATAAGGAATTTGCAAGGGAATACGTGCAGTACGAGAAGTTCGACCTTACTAATCTCAAGAGCACAGCAGACTATAATGATATAGGCGAGTTCTTCTCGGATGTTGATACATTTACCTCAAAACTCTCGTGGATATACATTAACTTTGAGCAGATAGAACAGCTTGTGGAAAGCGGTGACGGATATCTTTTCCTCATAAGCAACAGATTCCTCTACACAGGAAGGCAGGACAAGAACCTTTATACAAAGACACTCCTTGCACTCCTTTCCGATGCAAACATGGGAAAGACAACCATGCTGCTCAACTCAAATCCCGGGGTGTTCTACAGACCTGCTGCGATTGAAAAGAAGATAACCCACAAGAAGGGGTCATTCCTCGTAGATAAGACCACAGAGGACGGCAAGCATATCCCGAAAGCCATCTATGAGACAATCTACAAAGTAAAGAACAATATCTCAAACGTGGACGAAAGCCTGCTCAAAAAAGCAGAGGAGTACATGAAAACACACAAGGTCCGTTCATTCAGGACAGACAGGGATATTGCCCGTGACAAGAGATACATGGAAGACAAGCTCATCCTACAGCTTACATACACCAAGAACAATGATGTATCAGACAGAATAAACGACAGACTGAACGACAGGGTAAATGAGGCGATAAAGGACGGCTACAACATGGTTTCAGTATCCCGTTCCACAACAGACCTTGTATATGTCATGGCTGCCGAGGTAAAGGACAATGAGATCGTACAGATATTTGAGGAACGCTCCCTTAATGTGATAGACGGCATGGATTACCATGCACTACTTAGCGATACATATAAGGAAAAGGTATCAGACAAGAAAGCATGGATATATACCACGGATTCCGGTGATGTAAAGAGTGCATATATCGACATGGCTATCACAGAAGTACTAAGGCTTGCAAAGAAATACAATGCTGTCATTATTGTTGAGGGCATCTCGGATCAGGTAAAGGATAAATATTCTGCACTTGACAATCAGGTATTCAAGACATTTGAAAAAAGGATAGCAGAAAGACTTTCAGACCTTGCCCTCAAGGACGTTGAGGACGGAATGCCTGGAAGTGTAAGCAATCCCCTGCAGCTTTCCAATAACAGCGGAAATACTTACCAGGACGGAATACTTTTCTTTGTAAACGGAGCATACACAAGAGGCGTGGATCCTGAAAGCGGATTCGTTAACATCTTCGACCTCTCAAGAATCAACTCAATACAGTCAAAGAGACAGTTCTTCTCAAAAATGAACGATATAAGACTAAAGGACGGGGAAATGACACTCAGTTTTGACTATGCGGAATACCCTGTAAAATACGATACAGAAAAGACAAAGTGGAAGACAATCATTGGTGGTGATGTAGTATCCTACAATGCAGAGAAAAAGAAAAATGTCATTATAAACGACATAGTGGATGAGGTTCTTGTGCCCGCAGCAAAAGGTGCTGACCTTAGCGGAAATCTTGCAGAGAAGATGAACGGCAAATATCTGCCCGGTTCATTCGTTGATGAACTTTACAGACAGTTCAGATATTCGCTTACAGGCATCCACAGAAAGACAGATGACAAGGACGAATTCTTTAAGTCACCGACAACAGGCAAAGAGCAGGGGGTAAGCCATACATCAGCATACAACCTTGCAAGAAAGTTTATCTTCAGACAGAATTACGAAGGCAGTACAAACAACTTTACAAAAGAGTGGATAAATCACATCCAGTAGGATAAAATGAAAATCGCGTGGTCGTACCGACTACGACCACGCAGACCACTTTCTCTTAGGAGATAAACGAAAAAGTATAACAAACATTCTATAAATAAGTATTCTTTAACATGGGCTTTTACAGAATTTCTACACTAGTAGATATAGCATGGACTGATTTACAATTTAAGTGGGACGAAACCCTTATTGAATTTCTATACCATTAGCTGCTGAACCATATTCTTTTAGGACATCAAGCGGAATCCTCGGTAATTCAATTACCGAGTAGTTCACATACAGACAGCAATACAACAGTCAGTAAAACAGCATGAGTTCATTACGGAATATCTATATATTAGATTCCCTCCTTGGCCAATTTGGGTCACTAAAGACAAAACAATTTCTATAATATTAGATAGTAGAAACAATATTTGAAATGCTACAAATCCATAGCAACTGTATGACTTTCTATATATTAGATTACTGAGCAAATCGGCGTATACCGCCACAAATACCTCAAAAATTTCTATGTTCTTAGATGCGCAGCCGTCGATGCGTTCAGATAGCAACCAAAAATGTTCAAATAATTTCTATATATTAGATCTGAGCACCTCCCGACTCGAATATGCACAAACAATAAATATAAGCTAATCACAAAGAGCCTTCGGGCTCTTTTTTATGTTGAAATATATATGCCCCTTCACATAGCATGAGAATATCAATAATTATGCGGTCAGTGTATCGCAAAAGGAAGGGTGTAATGAGAGAAAGAAGGCACTATCGAAGATTTGAACTTACAGATACAGGGATACTCCTGTTCACTATAGAAGGACAGGAAATAAACGGAAAGATCATAGACATATCGGAAGAATCCATAGGGATAGATATAGACATGGCTGACAAGATGAAGCTTGCCGGATATGGTTCTTTCAAATTTCAGTTTGTAGACAGATATACTCAGGGTGCAAGACAGAAGATAAAGGTCATAACTGCAATGGCGATAATCATACGTTCAAATGATAACGACGATGGTACCTGTCACATAGGATGCATCGTAAGGGACAGAGGATTTCATCAGTATGCAGTAAAACGCAAATTCTCGTCATACTACAACAGACATATCCTTGATGATGAACAGAAATGACGAAGTGTAAAAACGCGGGCGTATCTGGAGGAGCAATAGATGGTTGACCTCATCATACAAAATGCAAACCTTATAATGGCGCTAGGGCTGATAATCGCAATAGGTTCAGCACTGATAGTAAGGTTTGCCATTGGAGACGAAGAAGAAAGAAGACATCTGTATCATATAGCCGGAGCCATAGGATTCAGCGTGGCTTTCCTTGCGTCGGCAGAGCTCACACTTGCAAACATCGGAAGGCCAATACGACGCATCTTCTACATCATCGTCGTGCTCATATCGGTATATGGTCTTGCGAAGAACGTAAAGAACTTCCGTGACGAACAGGAGTGAGTTATGGAAGAAAGGACTATAAGACTGTATAACCATAAAAATGCTGCAACGGTGTTTACCGTGATAGCAGCCATAATGACGCTCCTTTATGCCAATCTTTACAGCGCTTGCAACTTTGATGAGATGTATAAATACCAGGCATGCCGCGCATTTTCACAAGGATATACACTTTATAGGGATGTAAATATAATAACAACTCCCCTATATTTCATCATAATGGGGCTGCCGTTAAAGATAAATGACACATTCCTCATGTTCCGCATATTGTCAGCCGTGATGTTTGGCTGCATCGGCTATCTCATATACCTCATCATCAAGGATGATTCAGAGATACCAAAGCTGACAGCCATCATGCATACTTTTATCCTTATATTTGTCAACTATATAGCAGGTTACAATGCCCTGATATTTATATGGGTGCTTGGCGCAGTGTATATCTATAAGGTAAACGGCATAACAAGGAGGTCGGCATCTGCCACGGGATTTGCAGTATCGCTCATGCTCCTTACGAAACAGAATGTCGGCATCATAGGATTTATAGCATTTCTTTTGTTTTACATCATAAAAAACAAGGATAACGGCATAAAATGCCTTAAATACTACATTGCACACGCATTTATGCTTCCCACATACTTTCTCATAATAATATCCGCAATGGGACTGTTTCCCTCGTTTTACGACCAGTGCGTAAGGGGAATGGAGAGTTTTGCGCTTGAAAACACAAAGATAAGCATGTCACCGGTCCTTATAACCCTGTCGCTCATATTGGCATCAATGGCGGTGATACGGACAACAAAGTACAGGGATATGGAGGTATTCCATCCGGCATCAGCGATACTTCTGTTTGGAGGATACCCGATAGCCGATTACGACCATCTTATATATTCCGTGGTATTATCCCTCATGTTCCTCACCATGGCATTTGGGAAATATGTTGATGCAGGACACATAGACGAAAGGGATGACAGGTTTCTTAAGTTTACGCTGTTTGTAGGGGTGTTCCTTGTGGCAATGCTGCCAAAAACAGTAAGCCTTATCAGCTTTCAGGAGAAAGGATTTGGCAGGGAAGGCGTATATGCCGGAATGCATGAAACAGAGCTTACCCTGTGGGCAAGGGAAATGTCAGAAAAATTCGGAAATGACTACGGAAATGACGGATACATCCTCATATCAAGGTCAGCATCCCCGCTTTCTGCAGAAAGACGGATCAGCCAGGGAGAATTTGACATATTCCTGAAAGGAAATATCGGCACAAGAACGCCGCAAGGGTGCATAGACAAGGCATTAAACGACGGCAAGGTAATCATCATAGACATAGATTACGGAGAGCCTGAAAGACAGGAATTTCGCGGGATATACGAGTACCTAAAAGAAAACCATACGCACATCACGTCATACATTGATGCACATGACCGCATTTATGAAGCATACAGACAATAGGAGAAGAAAAATGGCAAGAACATCTGGAAACGATAAGCACGGAGAGAATACGAGGAACAGCCACAGAAGTGATCTGTTGGATGGATGCCTTGGCTGCATGGTCGAGATTACGCTCTTTGATGGCGAAGTCCGACGCGGACAGCTTGGATATGCAGAGGAACTTTCAGAAAAATACGGATTCAGAAAACCGGGGATGTATTATCTTGGGAACCTCAGTTTTTACAAGAAGCATATAAAATCAATAAAGAAGATATGAAACCAAAATAGAGCCTATGGCTCTATTTTTTATGCACGGAGGATGATTCGCCTGCGGGTCGAATGGCGCCGCTTATCCCGTATGAGAGAATATGGGCAGAGAAGACGAGTAACCGACACTATATGCAAAAGATACAAGAAAATAATGTCTAATGTTGTTAAAAATGCCAATGGCAAAAATCGCCCCTATATATTACAATACCAATATAGAAAACGACACTATATAAATAAAAGCCGATATATAAGGAGAAAAACTATGACATTCAGGGAGTGTATCAACAAGGTAGGAATAATTGAAGACTGTGCCACCGCATCAACAGTATGGGGAACTTATGAAGTACAGTTCGTCAACTCCGCAACAAACGAAGCAGATCATGTTACGTTTGATGTTATTGGTCCTGCTACACATAGCGGAAATGATAAATGCGAGGAGCTGTTCAAGGACTTCTGCAAGACAGAGGGGATACATCAGAACAGCGTAACAGAGATACATATAACAAGAGCCTTTGATGACATGTCAGAATTTGGAGAAATCTAAGCACAGACAGTCCCAATGCTCAATGGAGGAGAAAAACATGGTTGCAGATATTGAAATGGCGATAGAAAAATATAAGGATAAGTATGGGTACGACCATATAGATGAAGAGACATTTGAAAAACCTTCATTCGTGGCGAAGGTAAAAGAGGCTCTCGATGAATATGAGGATGATATCCCCTCAGATGATGCTGCGGATATCGTTAAAGATGCTCTGTATTTTGTTCAGTATGGCGATACAAGTGATGCAGACGACCTCGCAGCAATAAGTGAAGATTACTGTGAAAGATTCCCAGAGGGGAGCAATAAGGTATGACAACAAGAGAGATAGACGCTATCATTAAAGGAAGAGGGATAGTCCCTGCATATACAACAGACCGCAACCGCCTAATAAATGTGTACAACAGTCTTGAAATCGTAGCGGTTAACAGAGAGCTGAACATGTGGCGGATAATAGACATCATGCCCGATGAAAATATAGGCTCACCTGTGGCAGGTATCATGGCAACCCTTGAGGAGTGCGTAAAGTATGTCAACATGACATTTGACCCTGAGAGTCCAATAGCATACAGAAGGAATGAAGACTCTTACGACTACGCCAAAATGCGCTTAAAAGAACTTAATGAGCGCATAGCGGCAGCCTGACGTTATGATATCAAAAGAGGATGAAACATGGATTTTGAAAAGACCAGGACAAGCCTTGATAAGGCTGTGGAAAAACTTGAAAAGAAAAGAGCACTCCTTGTGAAATACGAGAACAAGGCAGAGAAGCAGCGCAAGGAAATCGAAAAGAAGGGATGGAATCCCGAAGATGCACACGGTCTGCCCTCAGCTCACCCTGAGTACCACGATAGCTATTGGGCTGTCTGTAACTACAGAACCACACTTGAGAGCATAAAGAGCACTAAAAGAGCCATAAAAGAGCAGGAAGGTGTTGTTCAAAGATGGGAAGAGAAGTGCGCCAAGGCAAAGGCAGAAAATAAAGAACATGATGAACTTCCGGAGGTACTTGTCATAGTTCAGAACAATATCTGTGAAGAATGGAACAGGTACGATCTTGAACGGAAAAGCCGCCTTAAGGCAGAATACGCCGAAATCGGATATAAAAACTTCAAGAAAAAGCACGAAGGCAGTGACTATCGGTTTATGATGAAAACGGAAGAAGAGATCAGAAAGGATAATGCACGTACTTCAAGAGCACTCGTACTTAATCTCTGGAAAAGGGTAAAGGAGATAACCGGCAAGGTAACAGACACATCAGAACTCAGGATAAGGTCAGCCAACTCCTTCGAAGGGATTGCCCTTAATGGGTATGTAGTGGGCGAGAACGGAACGGCAGAGGTAGAATCCATATTGGCGGGCGGGTACAACATCCAAAAGCTCCATATAAGGACACTCGTCCACCGAAGATGAATGCCCAAAAGAAAACAAGAAAGGCTCCTGCACAGGGGCCTTTAAACGTATCCAAAAAGAACCGACACCATATACAAAGAATACAATAAAATGGTAAAAATATTGTTAAAAATACCAATGTTAAAAATCGACACCATATAGTAAAATGACTATATTGAAAGACAAACACCTAACGAAAGGATTTAGATTGCGATGCAGTACGGATATAGTAATACAGATAACAATGGTAAAGAGGTCAGGATCACGGTTAAAAAGTACATGACACAGCCCGCAAACCCCGGCTTTGATTTCATGGCAAAATGGAACAATAACAACCCCATGCCCCTCAGAATGATGACCGGCTATGCAGATAAGGAGACAAGAGGCATGGTACACATGGTACTCCACGGAGACATGTACTCAGCCAAGATGTGTACCTGCATGAAGTGCGGCAGAAAGCTCACGAACAAGGTATCACAGTATTTTGGCATCGGTCCTGAGTGTGGCGGACATAACTATGTGAATCCCTTTGAGAGCGAGGCAGAGCTTAACGAGGCGGTAGCTGAGTACAGAAAGCAGCTCCAGGCAATTACATGGACTGGATGGGTAATAAAGAGTGCCATCACAGCCAAAGAACCTGTTGAAGAAGATACTGAGAGCATGGCAGCATGATCTTATATATATCAGAGGACAGAAAGGAAAGGTAAAGGTATGAAAGCATATTATCAGATAAGAATGGAAAATATAAATGAACACTGCGTCATTGAAGCGTGGCAGGACTGGGGTGGCTCTAATGATAAGAACAAGGCTATCGATATTGCCAAGAAAGTACAGAAAGACATTGATGCAGGCAAATGGGACGTCAGAAAGAGGGACGGCTATAAATTGCAGATGGTTGTAGAAAAGTGTAATGATGAAACATTAGACCTTATTGAGGTTATCGAGATCGGACAAAACACAGATAGCATAACGGAGGAATGAGTATGAAAATAGCAGAGGCAAGGAAAAGACTTAAGGATGATATCAAAAGGCTTAACAGCATCAGCAAGAGCCTTGAGTTTGTCCTTGAGGAAACAGACTACTCAATCGGATTTACAAACCACGGAAAGACGAACCCTTCATCATCATACGGAGTGTACTCACAGACATCATTCTTTGATGCCTACAAGAAGAAAGAAGATGCTTACGCCAATACAGTATGGGCCGCCGAAATGCTCATTCACGGAGCAAGCCTTAATGACCCGAAGGCATACCACAATTACAAAGAGGCTGCATAAGGCAGCCGGGGAAATGGAGGAAGAAAATGAATGACATTATTGCACAGTTCGCACGCTTGTGGGGACAGCACGAAGCATACATGCAGAGCGCAAAGGACATAGTTCTGAGCGAAAAACTAAAGAGCTTCGATTCAGAAGAGATGCTGCACGTCATTACCGGGTGGGCAGACGAATACATGAAATCAGACATAGAAGATTCAGTGGAGTTCTTTGAGAAAAAACTTGAAGAATATATGGATAAAATAGAAATCTGAGGGAGGTCACAATGCGCGGTTTAAAAGCAGTAGCAGACGAAACAAGAATAAGGCAGCAACTCGCAGGCGGGGCTAATATATGGCTCCCGCTGTACTACAACGATAAGACCGACACGGTATATACGAAAGATGGCAGGGACAGAGAACTTGTTACGCATTTTCTAAATGAAGTAACGCCAAAAGAAGTAAAAGAGACAGTCAAAAAATGGCTGTGGAGATAAGATGGAAAAAGACATCATTACAGTATACAAACTGTTTAGAATAAAAAACGGTAAGCTATATCCGTTATATGTGGAAGCCGACAGGGAAATGAAAATGGGAAAATGGCTGAAAGCACAGGTCGGAGAACTTGCCGACGAAAATCATGTAAAGGCAAGTGGATGCGGGGGAACGCTGGCACTCAGACCGGGCTTTCACAGCACAAAAATTCCATACACATTTTGGATAGGCCGAAAAATGCCGAACGGAGAACTGTATCAGAGGAAGAACACCGTCTGGTGTGAATGTCAGCTGAGAGGGCGGGAAGTGAAGGTCGAAGATAAAAGAGGCTCAAAAACAATAGTCGAGGGCTACTACTATTTTAAGACTAATTCGAAGCAGGAAGACCCCTGGATGATTAGCTCGGAAATAAAAATAAACAGAATACTCACACAGGATGAAGTCAAGGAAATCTGCGCAAAACACGGAAAAGAGGCACAGCCTCACGAGGACGAGTATGTGGCGCGGAACAGGGATACCACGCAGCTGTCACTGTTTTGAAGGATTTACCTTGCGCCATTATAACGCTCGTAAAAAAGGAAAATAACAACGCAAAGAACAATAAACAAAAACAGCATATCAAATCCCTCCCCCATAAGAAATATCATGTAAATATTATACCCCAATGGATGCACATTTAGCATAATGGATACCCAAAATTAAAAATGGGCGCCCAAAATGGGTGTTCAAAGCTCCTTTGATGGTAGCGTGTAGTTGTAACACAAAACTGCTGCCTGAAAGGAGTTTTTATTATGGCACAAAAAGAAAAGATAACACATGACCTTGCAATATTGAAAAAGGCAACAAATGGAACGACCATTAAAATAAGCGAAGAAAGCAGAAAAGAAAATATGCTTGTCATAGGGCTGGAGGAACAATGCGGAGTGGCAAGCAGAATCCTGCTGCCTATAATAATCTCTGACCTGAAAAAGAAAAAGGAAGGTTCAGCCTGCGGAATGACAGTAATAACGAGAACAGAAAGCCTTGCAAAAGAAACTGTAAAAACCGCCCTTGAATACGGAATGAAGGTAAACCTGATAGATCCTGAACATAAGGTGATTGCAGAAAAGGCTATAAATAAGAGCATAAATCCTTTCCATATTCCAAAAAGAATAACAAAGAAGGAAGAAAGGGAACTGTATATCAGACATAATGCATTATCGGCTACAGAAATGCTCCTAAAGGCACAGGAGATAATGGGCGAAAAAGAACAGTATTTCAGTGATGTAAATACAACCGTAATGCGGACGGTGCTAATCCTGTGCATGCTAAGTGCAGCCTTAAAAGGGCAGCAGGCGACCCTTATTGATGCGCAAAAATATATAAATGATATAGAAAAAATGGAAAACCTGTTAAAAGAGGTGTGCGATGCTCTTATGGTAAAGGCAGAAAAAAATGATGAGGGCCACTATGAACTAAAACCTTTGCAAAATGATAAAATAAGTACAGAAACGGCAGCAGAACTCCATGAGGAGGCAGCAGCATATGAAAACGAGATAACCAGCGCATATGCATGGATAGGCGACAGTGCAGAAATGATATCCGCTCATACAAGAGGCTTAAGGAATGCCATAAACAGACTTCTGCTGCCACAGGACATTAAAAATCTTTTAGCTGATACGGGAAATGCCATTGATGAGGAAACAGAGATCGGGGATGGCACAGTAACCGTAATGTATATGGCTCCGGACATGGACAGATATACAGCAATATGTCTTGAATACGCTTTCCTGTCAGCACTTGACCAGGCACTTACATGGCTGCCAAAGGATACGATAAAAAAGCACTTCATAGTCATAGAGGGCGAGTTAAAGACAGAACATCTTATATATGAAAAAATGTGCAGCGTATTTAAAGAAAAAAATGTATTTACAACATTGAGGATCCCGATGCTGACACCAACAGAATCAAAATACATCACAGACACCATCATGAGGCTTGGCATTCAGCTTATGACAGGCTATGTGACAGAATCAGAAATTAAGGAATATGAACAGCTTGCCGGGAAACCAACAAATAATTCCGTAATGGATCAGAATTACAAAGTAAAAAGGAACAAGGGAATATTGGCAAAGCTCTTTTCACAGGAAAGCAATCAGCCCGACGCAAATCTGTTTATCGTACAAGAAGGAATGATAACAGCAGGTCATCCGGTAACCCTGAAAACACCAATGCCGGGACAGGTAAAGGAGAAAAAGAATGAACAAGAATGATGAACTTTATTTAAAGAGCATAGACACGCTTCCGGAACTTCTTACCTTTGTGCAGAAAAGAGAAGGACTGTCCCAGCGCAAAATGTCAGAGTCCGAGGAAGAACTTGGTCTGGGAACAAATACGGTAAATACCTGGATAAATGGCAAAAGCTTCCCTAGAGGTAATACAAGAGACATCTTAAAAGAATACCTTGAGCGTAAGAATCCGATGTATGTCGAGGTATTTGACAGAATACTGAAAAAACATGATGAGCAAAAGCACAGACAGGCAGATGAAAATAATAACGAAAACGAAGCATTTGCCAAAGAGGCAGAATCGGGATGGGCAATGTCATCCGAATATAAGCAGACTCTGGAGGAGGCAGACAGTTATATCCCTCTTTATGAAAAGCTGCTGCCAAAGGAACTGTATTCAGATATCGATATAAAATATTTTGCAGAGAATTACTATCAGCTGATAAGAGACGATGCAGATCTTATATTTGGAGAACGGGTTGAAGGAAGTATTGAAAAGGCAGCGCTCGCATCAAGAAAAGACATGACATACCACAAGGCTGTAAAAGAGGCACAGTCATTCCGCTATTTCAGGCAGCAGGTACGCAAATATGGATTTGATACCGACTATCTTGTAGACCATGCCTTATTTTACAAAGACAGAGCACTCCCCGAAACAGTATTTCACGCAGTACACAGAGTATCCGAAAGTGAAGGCGTAAAAAACATAATAAAGGACAGGTTTATCGAAAAAGTACTGTCCTATTATGAAAATAACGGTTACGACAGAGAGGATTATAGCAGCAGAGTCAGCCATCTGTGGCATGCAATAGATGTATGCGCAAGCATATTACGCAGAAAAGGCAAAATGATACAAACATGTATAAGGCTTACTGCCAACGGCATAGTTCCATTTAATAATGATGAAAATATGGAACCGGGGCTGCTAAATACCTTGTCAAAGACTGTAGACAAAATTGCAAAAGCACTGGCAGTACCATCAACTACGAATGACGGGGATGATGAAATAGAAATAGAGGAAGGACATGTCCACCCTTACATAGAAAAGTACATCGAGGAAAACATGGATTATATGGACTACCCTATCAGCTTCTTAAAACAACATAACAACCTGTTTTACACGAGATATGAAAAACTGAAAAAGGACTGCTACAGGGTAGAATTTGGGCTTACAGAAAGTGGCAGGGATTTTGCGGACAAGATGGAATTTATATCCCACCGAACATTTGTCGGTGCCGAACTAAAACAATACGAGCCAAAACATTACAAGCAGATAGATATATTCTGAAAGGAAAAACGGCATGAAAACCATTTCACCAAGAATGGTTATTGTGCTGTTGGTGGTGCTCTGCATGCCCTTTCTTAATGCCTGCACATCAGATGATCTGCAGAATGAGATGCTATGTATTGCAGGCAATATTACCGGTATGGGATTTAAGAGTGAGGCAGCAGACGTATACGCATACGATTTGCAATATTTGGACGAAAAGACAGGACATATGATATCAAGGAGACAGTATCTTTGGAATGATGCATCAGACAAAGCAAAAAGAAAGATATACATAGCATTTGGTTCTTTTGCTATAGGTTTTCTCATCAGACGGCTTTCGGAAAAATCTGTCACTATGAGGAAAATGGGGCTTATTTTAGAGATACCAATACCCATACTGTATATCATGGCGATGTATATGATAGCGTGGCATGCGGACCACCTTATATAACAGCTAAAAATAACCTCAAAAACATAGAAAAGCGGGAATCCGGTAAGATAAAGGACTCCCGCTTAAATATTATAAAAATATGCTATAATGAAAGAGTAAACAATTGTTTTGATTTTATTGATAAAGTCCTGCTTAAGGATAGAAAGAAAACCCTGTTACTGCGATAGCATGCGGGGCAAAAATAAAAAGAAGGATAAATGGTGTTTAAAAGGATGTGAATACCCGGGTCAAAAACCCGTAATGCATGGATGCGATAAAGGAGTTAGAATCACATTACTATTCTGTTTTAAATTTGCCATAATCTAAGGCAGATATATAATGCAAGATGGTAATGGTGAACGTGGGAGATATTGTTCGTAATTAAAGGAAAGGAAGTAAAGAGCATAATTACTCGCTCCTTATTATATAGAGGTTGGTCTCTATTTATTTTAATTCCAGAGACCACTCTATGCTGAGTCTCTGTTTATATAGCAACTACTAATAAAGACTCAGAAAAGGAGAAAATGATAATGATACAATGGAATGAGCAGGATTTTCTGACAAACGACAAATGGTATCATGCAACAAGTGCAAAATTCTTCAGGAAGATTGTAAAAAATGGAATCATAGCCGATATAAATAGAAACACAGAGCTTGATTTCGGATATGGTTTTTATTTAGCGGCAAGCCTTAGTTGGGCACAAAAATATGCAAAAGGTTTTGATGATGCACGAATTATAGAATTCCACTTCAGACCCGTCGATATATTAAAAGGAAGCAAGAACTATAGGTACTTTGATACGCTTGACGAAGAATTTGCTGAATTCGTGTTTTCCAACAGAATGTATTATTCTGAATCAACAGATAATTGCATCCATACATACGATCTTGTTGCAGGAGTAATGTCGGATGGAACACAAGCAACGGATTTTGAAGAATTCCGAGATGGGGAAATCACTAAACAGGAACTATTTCGCAGATTACTGCTTCCTCGTGAAGATTGGCAAATAGCCATCCATTCTCAAAAACTTTGCAATTTGCTCGTCCCAGTGAGAGCATTTGATTTGAAAGGAGGAGATTACGATGTCAGCGAGTATCACAAAACCATCTAAACAGCAAATATTATTGTTTAAAGCTGTGAATAGAGAGATGGAAAAGAGAACAAAAGATATCCTGAGTGATGAAGCAAGATATATGATTGTTTCAAGATTCGTTAACGACTATGATTTTTCTAATACAGCTCTGGCACATAAATCCGCCGGAGGGTGGGCAGACATGCTTATCAGCGAATTAGAAGAATGAACTAACACCACCGACTCCACGTCGGAAATGGTTTCTGAAATGCTTTATGGCATAACAGCGCACGTTCACAGTGCGCCTACTCCCTTGGGACAAGCCCTTGGGCATACTTAGATGTTTGTGTTGGCAATTTTGCCTTGGAATAGTTT
>JAEEGL011020495.1_pt1 | contig 26813 bp, 20 predicted proteins | sample 9134231 | NCBI WGS metagenome assembly JAEEGL01 (sample SAMN16246548, study PRJNA631951) | gut metagenome | biome: gut microbiome; feature: rumen; material: fiber-attached | host: Bos | place: Iran: Karaj | collected 2018-10 | reverse complement strand
TCTTAAAGGTTAGGGTCGAAACTGAATAAAGGCCCTGTTCGGTTATAAGTAGCCTGAATTAGATCAGGTAGAGGCATCAGGCTAGTGCCATTAAAAGACCGGAGCACAAATGCTTCGGGAATTTATAAATATCAACCACGAGTTGGTAAATAGCCAACGTCTTTTTCTTATTTATACCCATGCAGAATAGGTGAAAGGGGCTTGTAGATCAGGAAGGTGATCACAAGGGAACACAGGCCTTTCACGAAGGTGAAGGGCATATTGAACATGAGAAGGCAGTCAAGCAGCGTATTCACTGAAGGATTGATGGCCTTGTATGCTCCGATTATGGCTTCCATTGGCATGAATGCGGTATATACCGGATAAACTATGAAGTAGTTGCTGGGAACGCTGATAGCAGCCATGATAACTGCTCCGGCTAAAGCTCCGATAACGGCGCCCTTCTTGTTGTGCATCTTCCCGTATACCATTCCCGCTACAAAAACGAAGACGGCTCCAAGGATAAAGTTTGCCAGCTCTCCCACTCCTCCGGACTGGGTATTGAAGAGATGGATAAGGTTCTTCACAAGGCATACCGCAACCCCGGCCAGAGGTCCGTAGGCGAAGGAAGCGATAAGAGCCGGAAGCTCGGAAAAATCCATCTTGATAAAGGGAGGGATAAGGGGCACCGGAAACTCAAGGAACATAAGCACATAGGCAGCGGCAGATAACATCGCCGTGCCGCATATCTTCCTGAGCCTTGAGCCGCTCACCGCATTCCTGTTTTCAACTGCATTGTCTAAAATACTCATTTTTCTGTCCTCCTACTGTGATTATTACAGTACCTTTTTTGAGGAAATCCTTACAGAAAAACCCCGGAGTATTTAAACTCCGGGGTAAATGAACATACAAACACAACATTCATCTTCTCTCATCCAGACTATACTGTCGGCTCCGGAATCACACCGGATCCTGCCTTGGCACCGATGAAAGCTTACGCCTCCAAAAACACCTTAGCTCGCGGGCTTTACCGCCGGTGGGGAATCTCACCCCGCCCCGAAGAATTTCCTTTTAATTTTACCGCAACTACATTACCACATAAAACACTTTATTACAAGTCCCGGTCACAGTTTATCGCCGGCTTCCAGCATGGCCTCCGCCACTATCATATCCTCGGGCCTGGTGACCTTAATATTGCAATACAGATCTTCCACAAGGTAGGCGTCCACGTTTTCAAACATCTTTATCACCATGGTATCGTCGGTGACATTGACGCCGGCGTCCTTCAGCCTGTCCCTGGAGGCCATAAGCTTTTCGTAAGCAGACCTGGCAAGGCCGTATTCAAAGACCTGGGGTGTCTCCATCATCCACACCAGATCCCTGTCCGGAGTGGATGCTATGAAACGGTTACCGTCCTCAAGCTTTATGGTGTCCCCGGCGGGACGGGCAGCAACCGCAGCCCTGTACTTCTCCACATAGTGCTGGCATCTGTCCAGGATATACTGGGAAATAAGAGGCCTGGCCCCGTCATGGATATAGACATAATCGCAGCCGTTGGAAGCCATAAGGCCGTTATAGACGGAATCAAAACGTTCCCGTCCTCCGGCAACGATCTTATTTACCTTGTTCAAGCCGTATTTGATGACGATCTCTTTCCTGCAATAGTCCTCATCCCCCTCATTGCAGACCAGGATCACATTATCGATAAAAGACTCCTCAAAAGCCTTGAGGGAGTAATAGAGCATGGGCTTTCCCACCAGCTCCAGATACTGTTTCGGAGTGCGGCTTTTCATTCTTGAGCCTTTGCCTCCGGCAAGCACTATGGCATCTATCTTCATTTCATACCTCCGGTCTGAGCAACACTCTCTCCCTGAAGTTTTAAGTCAGCTATGGCATTGAGGGAAAGGCCGCTAGTCTCTCCTTTTAACAATCTGTAATATGCCGCAGATGCGATCATGGCGCCGTTATCGGTGCAAAGTACCGGGGACGGTTTATAGAGCTTCACATCCAATTCGCTTAAAGCCTTTTCCATCTCGGATCTCAGCATCGAATTGGAAGCAACTCCCCCTGCTATGGCAAAGGCCCTGTCTCCGTATTCCTTCACGGCCTTTACGGAATTCTCAACTAAAACATCAACAACAGCTTTTTCAAAAGAAGCGGCAACATCGGGAACAACAATGCTTTCCCCCTTCATCTCGCAGGAATTAAGGTAGTTTAATACTGCGCTCTTTAATCCGCTGAAAGAAAAATCATATCTGTCGCTGCCGTGTCCCCTGGGGAATTCCACTGCCTCCGGATTCCCCTCCTTTGCGGCCTTATCTATCTTCGGTCCGCCGGGATAGCCGAGGCCCATGACACGGGCGATCTTATCAAAGGCTTCGCCTGCGGCGTCATCCATGGTGCGCCCAAGGATCTCATAGACTCCGTAATCCTTTACCCGTAATAAGTGGGTGTGTCCTCCCGATACCACGAGACACATAAAGGGCGGCTCTAAATCAGGGTTTTCTATGTAGTTGGCACAGACATGCCCTTCAATGTGATTAACGCCAATAAGAGGGAGATCCTTGGCATAGGCGTAAGCCTTGGCAAAGGACACTCCGATAAGCAGGGGACCAACCAGACCCGGGCCGCATGTCACTCCGACAGCATCCGGTTTTTTCCCCTCCAGACCGGCTTCCTTAAGGGCCTGGTCCACAACCTGGTTTATCCTCTCGATATGCTTTCTGGACGCGATCTCCGGCACCACACCGCCATAGAGGGTGTGGATATCTATCTGGGAGGATATGACATTTGACAGAACCTCTCTTCCGTTCCTTACAACGGACGCCGCTGTTTCGTCACAGGAGCTCTCTATTCCTAAGATAAGATATTCTTTCATTTCACTCCCGGGATCTCTATCTCAACTGTAGGTCTCTCAATTGTGGGGACCTCGATATTTACTTTCGGTGCCTCTGTTTTTGCAGGAGCCTCGGTCTTTGGCGGTGCTTCCGTTTCACCGGTATTTTCGCCACTGGCTTCGGGCGCAGGACTTTCCTCTTCCTCATCGACTCCGCCGTTATCCACCGGAGCTTCATCTAAGGCTGCGCTCTGCCATCCAAGTATTTTCCAGCGTCCGCTCCCATCCCTTCTTAAGAGGAAATGCTCCGCGTCGCTGTAGGAAACCGCTCCCTTCTGCATGGTATAGGTGCAGTAAAGAGAAGCTATCTCCCCGATATCCAGTGTTTTATACACCACCTCGGAGGAAGGGGTCACGGTAAAGCTCACTATCTTCCTGTTATCCTTAATAAAGCTTGCAACGGTATTCTTAAGGCTCGCCAGGTATTCCGCGTCACTCTGCTTCCCCTTAAGCTCATCATCAAAAAGAAGCCTGGACTGTTTCGCAATGGCCTCGATCTCCTCATCGCTGTTTGAGGGATCGTACATACACTGGCTCAGCTCCGCATAGTACCTGACCACCGCCTTGGGAGTCTGGGGATAATTGATATTTAAGTCCCTCTGGATCGTAGCCTCGGTAGCGGAAAGCCTTTCCAGGTCATCAGGCCGCTCTGCGTTTGCCACCAGATAAAAGACCACCAGAAATACCAGGAGGGCAAATACCATTATCAATACTATTTTTACCCTTCCCGATTTATTCATGTCTGCTTTCTTCTTCATCCTCGTAGTTTAATTCTGTGATCAGCCCGTCTTTCCCGGGATAGCTCTCCGGAAAGATCTTTCTCGCATAACCCATGAATTCCTTCGGGTTTACGAGGGACGGCGAATAATGGGTGAGCCAAAGCTTTTTCACCTCAGCGTCCTTAGCCAATCGCGCCGCTTCGGAAAAGGTCATATGCTTATGTTCCTTTGCCTTTTCTATCTTGTCATCCTCTCCGTACATGCCTTCGCAGATGAACAGATCGGACTTTTCCGCAAATTTAATGATATTATCGCAGGGTCTTGTGTCCGTGGTATAGGTCACCTTAAGTCCCTTTCTCTCTGCCCCCATAACCTGATCCGGGGTAAAACTTCTTCCGTCTTCGGTCTTAACCTTCTCCCCGTTCTGCAGCACCTTCCAGAAATTAACCGGTATATCAAGCTCCTTCGCCCTTTCGGGATTGAACTTCCCCTTCCTGTCAATTTCAAAGGAATAACCGTAACAGCTTATATTATGCCTGACTCTGAAGGCCTTGATCCTGACGCCCTCATATTCAAAGGTACTGTCCCCTTCAAACTCCTTAAGCCTTATCTCAAAAGGCAGTTCCGGAGCTATGATAAGCAGGGCAGAAACCACCTTTGCAAGCCCCCTGGGTCCCGCAATGAGCAGAGGCTCCGTCCGTTCCGCATTTCCCATGGTAAGAAGAAAGCCCGGAAGCCCGCTTATATGATCCGCGTGAAAGTGGGTAAAGAGTATGAGTCCCACACTTTTCGGGCTCCAGCCTGTGCGCCTTAAGGCCACCTGGGTTCCTTCCCCGCAGTCAGTCAATATGCTGTTTCCGTTATATCGAAGCATAAGGGAAGTAAGAGCACGTTTCGGTAACGGCATCATACCCCCGCAGCCTAAAAGGCATACATCAAGCATTCTTTCTTTTCCACATTATGAGGGCGTCATCCTTCGGATTCTCGTAAAATCCGGGTCTTACACCCTCTGACTTAAATCCCAGCTTATTATAGAGTTCTATGGCCGGGATATTTGTTTTTCTTACTTCTAAGGTAAAATCCTTAACCCCGTGTCCCTCGCCGTAAGACATAAGGTTTTTAAGCAGCTTTTCCGCTATACCCCTCCGGCGCATATCGGGAACCACACAGACATTGGTCACATCCGCTTCACCGCACATATCCCTGTATCCGCAAAGTCCCAGGAGGCGGTTGTCTGCAGGGTCTTCAGCAACCAGATAATAAGCATATTCCACTGCGGTGGTCTCGATAAAATCCTTTTCTGTCCAGCCGTTCTTTCCAAAAACAGCTCTTTCAAGTTCCGAAAGCTCCGGAGCGTCTTTCTTCTCCATCCGCCTTACAATGATGCCTTCCACGGCATCCTTTTTCTCCGGCTCTGTCGCCATGGCAGCTTTCTTCCTGCTTATGTAGGTCCCTTCTGCCAGTTCTTCAAGCTTTCCTTCCTTTTCGGCGCTCTTTAATTCCTGCTCCGCCTGGGAAGGCTTTAAGTAATCCGGCCTATGGGAAGCAGCATCTGTATATTTTCCCTGAATATAGTATTTCTCTCCCAGGGCTGCCACCGCTCCTGCTCTCTGCATTGAAAGATGTGGAGGCGCGTAGAGATGTTCGGTCTTTAAAAGAGCATCAAGTTCCTCCTTAAAGGCATATATGCCGTCCCCTGCAAAGATCACCTTTCTATTCATGGAATCCAGCTTTTCCGCCAGTTCCTTCAGGGGGATTATGCACTGGGGAAGAACCTCTTTTAGTTCTTCACCCTCATAATCATATATCCCTGTATATACATTCTTCCTTCTGGCATCCATCATGGGAACCACCAGAGCATCCGGAGAAAAGACATTGTAAGCAAGAGCTTCCAATGTGGGAACTGAAATCACCGGAATATTCAGGGCATCTCCCAGTCCTTTTACCGTAGCCGAGCCTATCCTCAGTCCCGTGAATGATCCCGGTCCGCCGGAAACTGCCAGCGCATCTATACTCCCAAGCTCAATCCCGCTTTTTTTAAGCAGTTCATCCACAAGGGGCATCAGCGTTTCCGAATGGGTGAGCTTAAGGCTTATGGTAAATTCGGCTGTCATCCTTCCCCCGTCCAGTACAGCGCATGACACCGGGAGCGCGGATGAATCAATGGACAGTATCTTCATTTTTCTGCTTTATCTCAATCTCCCTGTAGTCATAGCCCTTTGCCGGGTCTTTTCCTATGGTGATCCTAATGGCGTCCTCCGGAAGTATGTCATCGATCATGCTTCCCCATTCGATAAGGCTCACCCCGTCACCGTAAAAACAGTCCTCATATCCGATCTCGTCCATTTCGGATATGTCTCCTATCCTGTAAACATCAAAATGGTGGAGGGGAAGTTTCCCTCCATGATAGCTCTTCAGTATATTGAATGTGGGCGAAGAGATATCATCACTGATACCCAGTCCCTTTGCAAAGCCCTTTGTAAATACGGTCTTTCCCGCACCCAGCTCCCCGTCAAGGGAGATAACCATTCCGGATACGGCTTTTTCAGCTATTTCCTCTGCGATCCTGAAGGTATCTTCCGGACTGTAGGAAAGATATAAGCTCATGGGCTCTGCCTCTTTCTGCCAAATTTTTGCATTAAAAATAAAACGCATATAGCCATATGCCATTCCATTATATTCGATTATCTGTTTTTTGTAAAATAAGGAAAAAAGCCCGAAAACAGGCAGAAACCTGACAGCCTATCGCTGAAAAAAGGGCGGTACTTAAAGCACCGCCCCCGGATTATCTTATTTATTCTGCATCTTTGATGGAGAAGCTGATCCTTCCCATCTTGTCCTTGCCCATGCACTTTACCCTTACGTGATCTCCGAGGGTCAGCACATCTTCAACATGAGCTATGCGGTGACGTGCAATGCGGCTGATGTGTACCATACCCTCTTTACCGGGCGCAAACTCGATGAAAGCACCGAAATCCTTGATGGAAATAACATCTCCCTCGTAGATCTCACCTTCCTTGAATTCACTTACTATGGTATTCACATAGTTCAATGCCTTCTGCATGCCTTCTTCATCCTCGCCGCAGATGGAAACAGAACCGTCATCCTCGATATCCATCTGTATGCCGCAGCGCTTGATGATCTCGTTGATGGTCTTTCCTCTCTGACCCACAACATCACCGATCTTCTCGGGATCGATCTTTGTAAGGATGATCTTAGGAGCATATTTGCCCACATGATCCCTGGGCTCTGCGATCGTGGGAGTCATAACCTCGTTCATTATGTATTCCCTTGCCTCGTGGCACTGGCGGATAGCCTGCTCCACGATGGAACGGGTAAGGCCGTGGATCTTGATATCCATCTGGATCGCTGTGATACCGTCGTGGGTACCTGCTACCTTGAAGTCCATATCTCCGAAGAAGTCCTCAAGTCCCTGGATATCTGTCAATACGATGTAATCGTCGTCATCATCAGGATTGGTAACAAGACCGCAGCTGATTCCTGCAACCTGCTTCTTTAAGGGCACGCCTGCAGCCATAAGTGCCATACATGATGCGCAGATACTTGCCTGTGAGGTAGATCCGTTGGACTCAAAGGTCTCGGATACCGCACGGATTGAATAAGGGAAGGTCTCCGGGTCGGGAAGTACAGGCAGCATAGCCCTCTCTGCAAGAGCTCCGTGTCCGATCTCCCTACGGCCGGGACCGCGGCTTACCTTGGTCTCTCCTACTGAATATGAAGGGAAGTTATACTGATGTATCTATCTCTTCTCTGTGATATTGCTGTCTAAGCCGTCAACCTTCTGCTTCTCTGAAAGAGGTGCAAGGGTTACGATATCACAGATCTGTGTCTGTCCTCTGGTGAACATGGCAGAGCCGTGTACCCTGGGGATAATGTCTATCTCTGCTGCAAGGGGACGGATCTCCTTGATATCCCTGCCGTCAGGTCTCTTATGATCCTTAAGGATCATCTTTCTTACAGTCTTCTTCTGATACTGATATACAGCCTCTCCAACAAGAGGTGACCACTCTTCATTATCCTGAAGAGCCTCTGCTATACGATCCTGCAGCTCTGAAACAGCTGCTTCACGGGCCTGCTTGTCATCGTTGAAGGTTGCCTTCTCCATCTCTTCCGGAGGAGCTATCTCCTTGATCTTCTCAAACAGTGCCTCAGGAATAGCCTGTGAAATATATTCTGACTTGGGCTTTCCAACCTCAGCCTGGATCTGCTTAAAGAACTCGATTATCCTTAAGTTCTCATCATGGCAGAGGTAGATTGCTTCAAGCATCTTCTCGTCGCTTATCTCATTGGCGCCTGCCTCTATCATTATGACCTTCTGTCCTACAGATGCCACTGTAAGCCTCAGATCTCCGCTGTCCCAGTCCTTCTGTGAAGGATTGACAATGAACTTTCCATCTACAAGTCCCATCTGTGTCATTGCACAGGGGCCGTCAAAGGGAATGTCTGAAATAGTGGTTGCAAGGGCACATCCCAGCATAGCTGTGATCTCGGGACGGCACTCCTTATCCACTGACATTACCATTGCGTCAAGTGTTACATCATTTCTGTAATCCTTGGGGAACAGAGGTCTCATGGGCCTGTCTATTACACGGCTGGTGAGAACTGCATTCTCTGATGCCTTTCCCTCTCTCTTATTGAAGCCTCCGGGCATACGTCCTACCGCATAGAACTTCTCTTCATACTCCACAGAGAGCGGGAAAAAGTCTATTCCCTCCCTGGGCGCCTTTGAAGCGGTTGCGGTACAGAGCACGGTAGTATCTCCGTAATGCATGAAAGCGCAGCCATTAGCCTGGGCTCCGACCCTGCCTATATCTACGCTTAATGTTTTTCCTCCGATTTCAATTGAATACGTTTTGTAAGCCATTTCTTTCTCCTTTTTCTTCTTAGCTTTCCTGCACGCAGGTAAGAGTTTTCCTTGTCATGTCATCCTGTCCTTTATGCGGTCAGGCACCTGCGATTTGTATGATAAACCCCCGCCGGCTTTCGGCGGGGATTTATACTCATTACTTACGTAATCCGAGCTTCTCTACGATTGCCCTGTAGCGCTCAATATCCTTCTTCTTTAAATAACTTAAAAGACCCCTTCTCTTACCAACCATCTTTAAGAGTCCTCTTCTTGAATGGTGGTCATGGGTGTTGATCTTAAGATGCTCGGTGAGCTCCCTGATCCTCTCAGTAAGAATGGCAACCTGTACTTCCGGTGAACCGGTGTCGCCTTCCTGCTTTCCGTACTTGGCAATGATTTCTGCCTTCTTTTCCTTGGTTATCATGTTTTCTCCTTCCGGCGTCTTTGCGCCTGTCTTTTATTTTCCGCCCGTTGCTGCGCCCGGGTTCGGAGTACCCGTGGCCCGGCAAGGGTCGCACACTTTGAAGAATATACCATTTCCCTGTAGTAAATGTCAAGGGTTGCTTTTATTTTCAGAGTATAGGGTTGCTTTTATTTTCAGAGTATAGCGCACTTGGCCTGTGGGTCGTCCATGATGAGTTCGCCTATGGACGGGGCCTTGATGCGGCCGGAGCGGGGATTCTTAACGCTGTCGATCTCTGTGAGGACTACCGCATCTACATCTGATTTCTCGAAGGACAGGTCTGTGTTCTCCATGCGGCAGTCGATGAGCCTCAGGTTACTGCAGTAGCAAAGGGGCTGGGTGCCGCTTATAAGGCAGTTCTCAAAGGTCACGTTATCGCAGTACCAGGCCAGATATTCACCCTTTACGATACTGTTTTTCACCACCACGTTTGACGCATGCCAGAAGGCGTCCTTGGTGTCAAATTCGCAGTCCGTGAAGATCGAATTGCTTATATACTGGAAGGAATATTTCCCCTTGAGTTTCACCTTACTGAAGTCAAGGCGTTCCGAGCGCATCATGAAGTATTCGCTCTCGGCGCTGCTGTCCTCCATTTTGACATCATGGTTGAACCAGCCGAATTCCGGGGATATGATGTCACAGTTTTTGATCTCCACATCCCGGCATTCCCTGAGGGCTTTGATCCCGTGGAGCTCCGTGTCGCTTATACGGATATTGTCGGAGTACCAGAGGGCTGCGCGGCAGGTTTCCGTCATACGGCTTCCGGATACCGTGAGATCACTGTCATGCCAGAAGGGGTATCTTAGGTTAAAGAAGGAATCCCTGACAACAATGTTGCTGCTCTCTTTAAGGGCGCTCTCCCCGTCAAGGGGCCCGTCAAATCGGCAGTTTTCTACCAGGACGCCGTTACTTCCGTATAAAGCTCTCTCTTCGTCAAACTGCTTATTCTTATACTCTGTCATTTTATTCATTTCATACTCCCCTTAAAGCTGTTCTACAGTCCAAGTCCCAGATGGGTATAGGCCAGATCCGTCACCACTCTTCCCCTTGGAGTACGCATGATAAAGCCGTTCTTTAAGAGGTAAGGCTCGTAGACATCCTCAATGGTGCCGGTGTCCTCACCGATGGCGGCAGCAAGGGTATCCAGTCCCACCGGGCCGCCCTTAAATTTTTCTATCATTATACTAAGGATATTCCTGTCTAAGTTATCGAGGCCGTATTTATCCACTTCCATAAGGTCCAGGGCGGTATTTGCTATATCCGGCGTAATGTTTCCGTCCGCCTTCACTTCCGCGAAATCCCTGACTCTCTTTAAGAGGCGGTTTGCGATCCTGGGGGTTCCTCTGGATCTCCTTGCGATCTCCGAGGCAGCCTCCCTCTCGATACTGACCTTTAGCCTTTTCGCGGAGTTCTCGATAATGGTGGAAAGATCTTCTACAGAGTAGAATTCCATATGGTTTATGACGCCGAATCGGTCCCTTAAGGGTGCGGACAAAAGCCCGGCCCTGGTGGTGGCGCCGATCAGGGTGAACCGTGGAAGGGACAGCCTTATGGACTTGGCTGCGGGCCCCTTTCCTATCATGATGTCGATGCAGAAATCCTCCATTGCGGGGTAGAGCACCTCTTCCACCTGCCGGTTAAGCCTGTGGATCTCGTCAACAAAGAGGACGTCCGAATCCTTTAATCCGTTTAAGATGGCGGCCATATCACCGGGGCGCTCTATGGCGGGACCGCTGGTGATCTTCATATTGACTCCCATTTCCTCTGCTATTATCCCGGCAATGGTGGTCTTGCCCAGTCCCGGAGGACCGTAAAACAGCACATGATCTAAGGGATCCTTCCTCTTTTTTGCAGCATCGATATAGATCTTAAGGGTCTCCTTGATCTTGTCCTGACCTATGTACTCGTCCAGCGTCTTTGGACGAAGGGAACCCTCGATCCTTATATCCTCTTCAGTAAATTTGGTTTCTATTACTCTTCTTTCCATGTATTTATAAACCCGTATAAATCAGACTATTACTTTCAAAGCAGCTTTCAGCAGGGTGTCCGTGTCGGTCTCGCCGCCAAGTGCGGCAGCAGCTTCTTTCACTGCCCGGAATGCGTCTGCCGAAGAATAACCAAGGGCCACCAGCGCTTCCGCCGCTTCTTCCCTTGCGCCTTCGGGAACTGTGGCAGCATTTCCCGATGATTCCAATACGCCTCTCACCGTATCCTCTGCGCTGATCTTATCCTTCAGGTCGATTATAACCCTTTCCGCAGTTTTCTTTCCTATGCCCGGAGCCTTTGCGATGGCCTTTGAATCCCCGGACAAAATAGCGAACCTTAAGTCATCGGGGGGCAGGCAGGATAATACCGCCAGTGCACCCTTGGGTCCAACACCGCTTACGGAGATAAGGAGTTTGAATATCTCCAGATCGTCATAGGCAGGAAAGCCGTAAAGGCTCACCCCGTCCTCTCTCACGGACATATATGTATAGATCTTTACCTCTTCACCCACAGAGGGCATAAGGGAAGCCGTGGTCTCTGATATGGAAACAACGTATCCCACGCCGTTCACATCAATACAGATACGGTTTAATCCCAGGTCGGCGACCTTTCCTCTTAAAAACTCTATCATATCCTGTCGATACCGCTCCTTTCAAAAACGCAGATATCAGAAAAAGCTTCTCCGTCCTATCCTTTTTATAACATTAGCCGCAATAAAGGCGATTCCCGCTCCGGTAATGCAGCCGCTTATCACAAGGATGGGGAGATATAGTATTATACGGTAATTTTCCACAAGAAACAATGCGACGATGATCTGTCCTATATTGTGGGCTATGCCTCCCGCCATGCTGACGCCGTAGCAGGAAAGAAAGTCAGATTCCTTTATGATAACCATTACCGCAAAGCTTAAGGCAGCTCCTGCAAGGCTGTAGACAAGGCTGTAGAGGTTTCCGAAAAGCAATGCCGTCAGGGTGATTCTTAAGATATTCACCACAAGGGCTTCCTTACTGCCATAGATATAAAGGAGAAAAACCACCAGTATATTACCGAGCCCGGCTTTCATTCCCGGAACTCCGTATAACACCGGGATAAAGGTTTCTATATACGAGAGTATCATACCGAGAGCCGTAAGCATGGCAAGAAAGGCTATTCTTTTACCTGGAGACCGCATCCACATCTCCTTCCTCACCGCCTTCGATGCTTACCACAACCCTGTTTGGAAGACAGACAATGGTTTCGCCCTTATACCGTATCTTCCTCTGATGGACGCAGATCTTATCGGGACAGTTCGCTTCCGCAATATCCGCGTATCCGTCCTTTATTATAAGCAGGTTATCAAACCCATTCTCCCCGGGTATGACAAGCTCCCTGTTTTCATTGAGGGGCAGGGTCGCATATTCTTCTCCGGACACGGTGATCACCACCCATTTTCCGCCCTTATCGCCTGCCATCATGGGAATGGAGCACAATAGGAAAACGGTCACTGAAAGGAATACCGCAGCCACCGGTACTATAAGATCCGCTTTTCTGAAGCTTAAAACCTTGTTCAAACCTGAAACCCCTATAACTACTCAAAAGCTCCGGCTTTCGCCGGAGCCTTAAACTATCAATTATATTTACGCTTACGGGCAGCTTCGGACTTTTTCTTACGTCTTACGCTGGGCTTCTCGTAATGCTCACGCTTACGTATCTCCTGCTGGATACCTGCCTTTGCACAGTTTCTTTTGAAACGGCGCAGAGCACTGTCAAGAGATTCGTTTTCTTTTACGATAACATTTGACATCTTCCCACCTGACCTCCCTTCAGACCAACAGACTAATGCCTGAATGGGTATTTGTGTATAACACACAAAGGAATTATAGCATAAATCCCTATCCCGTCAAGGAGAAATTTAAGACAGGCAGTACAGGGGGACGTTTTTTTGTCTTCGCTTATTATACAATGGCAGAAAAATTACTGTTGTCAGCTGAGGACTTATCCGAAGTACCTTCGGCGTTGTAAACCTTGCTGGTGCTGAGTTTATTTGCAGCCGCGTTCTTCATTATGCCGGCCCTGGATGCGGTGGAATCAGCAAAGGATCCCGCTCCGCTGAATAAGGACTTAACGGAAGTCATATCCGCCGAATTGAACCTCTCCCTGTTGATTGAAAGGGTTCCGTCCTTTCCTACTGAGATCCCTACGGAATCAAGCAGTGCGGAATTGGTCTTGGTGTTCTTAAGCATCCTTACCGTCACATCATTTAATGATGCAAGGTTTTCGGAAGAACCGTTCTTTACAAGGGAATTATAGCTTTCAACAAAGTCGGACACTGCGCTGTAGATCTTGTCATAATCATATTCAGCATCCGTCTTGCTGCCGTCGCTTCCCGTCTTCTGATAGGATCCCTTCTGGAAGAGAGCCGCTGAAGAAAGCTTATCTACAGCTGATGAAAGATCCTCCGCTGCGGATTTTACGGTATTATAGGCATTTTTCTCTGTGGTACTTATGCTGTTTTTCTCACCCTTCGCTGCCTTTTCTTCCTGGGCGTAATATGCTTTATAAAGCTTATAGGAACTGCCGTTCTTAAGAGCCGCATAGTCACCGAGATAATCATAAAGGCTGGAAGATTTTGTGGATGAACCCGTTCCGAAAAGATATGAAAGGTCTCCACCGCTGCTGATGGTATTTGACATGGTATCACGCTCCTTGTGTTTAATGATCTCTGTAAGTTACAATGCCGATTCCCTTCGGCAGGAAAGAAACATAGTTATCCTATGTCTATTTCTATCAAATATATCGGCAAAAATCAAGTTATGTTTACCCCGGGTTTGTATTAAATCCAGTACAATAGCCTGACACATAGAAAAGGGACCGGGCAGATCGCCCGATCCCTTTGGAAATCTGATGATTTCTCAATTGTTGGGGTCAATCTGCGTACAAGGAATACGCAGATTGATCCGGCTTACGCCGGACAACTCACTAACGTGAGTTGCCGTTTACACAATTGAGAAATCTGATGATTTCTCAATTGTTGTACAGATCTACCAGACCCTGCAGATGTGCGAAGCGCTTCTCTGCGTTCTCGGCAGCAGCCTTGAAGAGCCTGTCAGCCTTCTCGGCGTTAACCTTCTTAAGAGCGGTATATCTTGCCTCTCCGTCAAGGAAGTCCTGATAAGGAACTGTTGCAGCCTTGGAGTCAAGAGTGAACTTCTTCTCTGCAGCAGGATTGAATCTGAAGAGGTTCCAGTATCCTGCATCAACAGCCTTCTTCTCTTCTTCCATAGCCTTGCCCATGCCGACCCTGATCCTGTGGTTGATACAAGGAGCATAACCGATGATCAGTGAAGGTCCGTTATAGCTCTCGGCCTCTGTGATGGCGTCAACAAGCTGCTTCATGTTTGCACCCATGGAAACCTGTGCTACATATACATAGCCATAGCTCATTGCGATAGCTGCCAGATCCTTCTGCTTGATCTCCTTACCGCCTGCTGCGAACTGAGCAACAGCACCGGTAGGTGTAGCCTTGGAGGACTGTCCGCCTGTATTTGAATAAACCTCGGTATTGAATACGAATACGTTTACATCTTCACCGGAAGCAAGGACATGATCCAGACCGCCGAAACCGATGTCATATGACCATCCGTCTCCACCGAAGATCCACTGTGACTTCTTAGCCAGGAAGTCCTTATTCTTAACGAGTTCCTTAGCCTCGGGAGCTGAATTGCCTTCCAGAACCTTAACCAGCTCGTTAGTTGCGTCGGTGTTGAGTGCTGTTGAATCATAGGTCTCGATCCACTTGTCAACTGCAGCCTTAACGGAAGCATCCTTCTCAGCAAGAGCCTCAGCCTGAGTCCTTAAGTTGCCCCTCAGGGTCTTCTGTGCTAAGAGCATTCCGTAACCGAACTCTGCATTATCTTCAAAGAGGGAGTTATCCCATGCAGGTCCGTGTCCTTCCTTATTAACGGTATAAGGAGTTGAAGGTGATGAGTTACCCCAGATTGATGAACATCCTGTAGCATTTGCGATGTACATCCTGTCTCCGAAGAGCTGGGTAACAAGCTTAGCGTAAGGTGTCTCACCACAGCCTGCGCATGCGCCTGAGAACTCAAGCAGGGGCTGCTTGAACTGTGAGCCCTTTACGGAGCTAACCTTAAACTTATCGATAACTTCCTGCTTCTCAGGAAGCTCAACTGCATAGTCGAAGTAAACCTGCTCAGCCTTAAGAGCGTCGTCAAGGGTCTTCATCTCGAGAGCCTTATTGCCCTTCATACCGGGACATACATTTGCGCAGGATCCGCAGCCAAGGCAGTCCATATCGGAAACAACGATAGCGAACTTGTATCCGGGAACGCCTGTAAGATCCTTGCAAACCATTCCTTCGGGAGCCTTTGCAGCCTCATCCTCTGTCATGGCAACAGGACGGATAGCAGCGTGAGGACATACATATGAGCAGAACTCACACTGGATACAGTTGTCTGCATTCCAAACGGGAACTGCTACGGAAACGCCTCTCTTCTCGTAAGCTGCTGTTCCGGAAGGAGTTGAGCCGTCGGTGTATCTCTGAACAACAGATACGGGGATGGAATTTCCTTCCTGAGCGGAAACCTTGATCTGGATATCGTTTACGAAGTCGATGACATCCTTTGAGCCCTTTGTAGCCTTCGGATAATCAAGACCTTCGTCCTTGCCGTCCTTCCATGAATCGGGAACCTTAACCTCAACGATGCCGGTAGCACCGAGGTCGATAGCGTTCCAGTTCTTCTGAACAACGTCGTCACCCTTTAAGCCGTAGGTCTTCTTGGCAGCTGCCTTCATGTGCTCGATAGCCTCTCCCTCGGGGATGATGCCGGTGAGCTTGAAGAATGCTGACTGAAGGATGGTATTGATCCTGGTGGGTCCCATGCCGGACTCGATACCGAGCTTCACACCGTCGATGGTGTAGAACTTGATATTGTGGTTTGCGATATAGGCCTTAACCTGTCCGGGGAGGTGCTCATCCAGCTCTTCTCCTGACCAGGGGCAGTTAAGCAGGAATGTACCGCCGTCAACCAGCTCCTGAACCATGTTGTACTTACGAACATAAGCAGCATTATGGCAGGCAACGAAATTAGCCTGATGGATAAGGTAGGTGGACTTGATGGGCTTGTCACCGAACCTTAAATGAGACATTGTGATACCGCCGGACTTCTTTGAATCATAGTCAAAGTAAGCCTGAACGTACTTATCTGTGTTGTCACCGATGATCTTGATGGAGTTCTTATTTGCTCCAACGGTTCCGTCTGCTCCAAGACCCCAGAACTTACAGCAAACTGTGCCTTCGGGAGTGGTAACAAGTGCGGGACCTGCATCCAGTGAAAGATTTGTAACGTCATCAAAGATACCAAGGGTGAATTCCTTCTTGCTGGTGTTGTGATATACGGCAACGATCTGGTTAGGAGTGGTATCCTTTGAACCAAGGCCGTAACGTCCGCGAAGGATCTCAACGCTTTCGAACTTTGTGCCGCGAACTGCAGTCATAACATCCTGTGCAAGAGGCTCTGCGATCGAGCCGGGCTCCTTGGTGCGGTCAAGAACGGAAATGGTCTTAACTGTATCAGGGATAGCACTGATGAATGCGTCAGCTGCGAAAGGTCTGAAGAGACGAACCTTAACAAGACCAACCTTCTCGCCCTGGGCTGCAAGGTAGTCGATGGTCTCTTCTATGGTGTCGTTTACGGAACCCATAGCTACGATAACGTGGGTAGCATCGGGAGCGCCGTAGTAGTTGAAGAGCTTGTAGTCAGTACCGATCTTCTTATTGATCTTGTCCATATAATCCTGAACAATTGCAGGAAGATCATTATAAGCGCTGTTGCAACTCTCTCTTGTCTGGAAGAATACGTCCGGATTCTGAGCGGAACCCTTTTCACAGGGGTGATTGGGGTTAAGTGCGCTTGCACGGAACTTGTCGATAGCGTCCTGATCAAGGATATCTTCGAAGTCCTCATTTGCCCAGCAGTCGATCTTCTGTATCTCGTGGGAGGTACGGAAGCCGTCAAAGAAGTTTATGAAAGGAATGGTTCCCTTAATAGCTGAAAGATAAGCTACGGGAGTGAGATCCATTACTTCCTGAACGGAAGATTCGCAAAGCATTGCACAGCCTGTCTGACGGCATGCATATACATCGGAATGGTCTCCGAAAATGTTAAGGGCATGGCTTGCTATACAGCGAGCTGAAACATTGATGACTCCGGGAAGTCTCTCACCGGCAATCTTATAGAGGTTGGGGATCATAAGAAGAAGTCCCTGAGATGCGGTGTAGGTAGATGTAAGTGCACCTGCCACAAGGGATCCGTGAACAGCACCTGCTGCTCCTCCCTCAGATTCTAATTCAACGATCTTTACGGTGTTGCCGAAGATATTCTTTCTTCCGGCTGTTGCCCATTCATCGGTGTGCTCTGCCATCGGTGATGAAGGCGTGATGGGATAGATAGCTGCACAGTCAGTAAAGATATACGATGCATGAGCCGCAGCTTCGTTTCCATCCATGGTCTTTTTGAATCTTGCCATTTGATAATCCTCCTACAAATATTTAAGTAAAAAACAAAAACCTGCGGCAAACGCCGCAAGTTTAAGTTTATCATAAGCAAAAGAGAATGTAAATAATTAACGGAGCTTAAACTTACCTACAACCTCAGTAAGTGAAGCAGCGATGGTATTCTGTTTTCCGGACATATCCGTTACATTGTCCACAACATATCCCACATTCTCCACTGTATCCGTAACATTTGTGGATCTCTCGGCGGTCTCCTGTGTGGATTCCGCGATGTTCTGGATCGCGTCGCTCACTTCTCCCATGGCTTCCCTAATGGTCTGTACCATCTCCGCTATCTTCTCGGACTCTTCTCCGAAGGAAGCGGCGTCGGTACCGTACTGGTTTGCCATATTTATGAAATCATTGTAGTCATTGGACACGGTGGTGGTCATAAAGGTAAGGAGCTGGTTCGTGGAATCAAGAAGTCCCGAGAAAGCGTCCTGTACTTCCCCAATGGTGCCCTGGATCTGTTCAACGGCATCCGCGGTATCGAGAGCCAGCTTATTGATCTCGGATGCTACTACAGCAAAGCCCTTGCCATGCTCTCCTGCCCTGGCCGCCTCTATGGAAGCATTGAGGGACAGCAGGTTTATCTGGTCCGCTATACTTGCGATGGAATCGGCAAGTGAACCTATCTGGTTTACCACAGCAGCCTTTTCATTTGCGTTCTTTACATCCGCTTCCCTGGCGTCCGCTGCGCTTATGGCATTGTCATAGGCGATCCTGGAATTCTTTTCGATCTGCTTAGCCCTCTCCTGGATATCTATGGCCTTCTGCTTTGTTTCATTGGTCTCTGCGGAGAGAAGCTGTACTGATGCATTTACTTCTTCAACCGAAGCATTTATCTCCTCTGTGGCTGCGGAGGCGCTCATCATGGCGTCATTCACGCCGCTCATATTGCTTCTTATCTGCTCAAAGTCGGTGGAGAGCTGGTCCGCCATACCGGAAAGGGAGGAACTGGCCTCGCTTATCTTTACCGATTCCTCTGAAACCTGCCCGATAACGCTCCTGTTGCTCTCATACATGTCATTCAGGGACTCGGACATCTGCCCCAGCTCGTCGTTACTCTTGCTCTTAATCTTATCGACGGTGAAATCGCCCTTTGCCAGCTCACCGGCGAATTTCTTAACCCTATCTACACTCTTTGAGATATTGCTTACAAGGAAGAGGATGATGAGACCGCAGATTAAGATCGCTACAATACAGATCACTGCAGAGATGGTCCCGATCCTGTTGGTAGCGGATTTTATTTCACTTTCCCTCAGGGTGATAAGAAGTTTCCAGTTAACTTCCGGAATGGTGGAGAAGAAGATCTCATAGGGAGCGCCGTTTACCTTATAGCCGGTAACTCCGCTTTCCGAACTCATGACCGTGGAAGCTACTGCCGCAAGTGAAGCATTGCTGTCATTTGCCAGGGTGCAGGTGCCGTCCATCTTTGAATCATCCTTGTCATAGAGGAAGAATCCCTGGGAATCAAAGAGCATGGCCTCAGAATCCTTACCAAGTTTCATAACGGAAACTATCTCCTGGATCTGGGTAAGCTCGGTATCAACGGTGATACATCCAACGTAATCCCCGTTCGCGTTAAAGATGGGAGCCGAACAGGTGGCCATGATATGTCCGCTGGAGGGATCGTAGTAAGGATCTGTGATGACCGCATCCATGGTCGTCATGGCTTTTGCGTTTGTATAGTATTCCTGAACAGGGTAGTTATATTCCGCATTGGAATATTCGTCCGTATAGTAAACCTTCCCGGCAGAATCCTTTGTCCAGTAGGGGCCTGCGAACTCCTGTCCCTGATACACTCCGGGTTCAAACCAGATGCCGCTTCCCAGCACGGAATCGTTATCAGCCACAACCTTTGAAAAGATATCCTCGTAGGTTGCCAGATCGGTGGTCTCATAAGTAGCCCCAACAGTTCTGGACAGTGCCAGTGCCGTGGTGCGGAATTCCTGAAGAGTGGAATTGATACTGTTTATATTACCGTTGAGCATTTCACTGGCTTTTTGCTCTGTAAGGCTGTTTATCTCACTTCCGGCCTGACTGGTGCTCACATAAGTCACGATCACGAGCCCGATCAGCACCACCGGAATTATACCCAGGATCATCTTTGCCTTCAGTCCCAAACCGATTCTTTTCTTCTTAATAGTCCCCTTACTGTCTGCCATGCATTGATCTCCTTTCGTGGATTTTCCGCAGGACAGGCTTTCCTGCCCCCCTCATTAATGTATAGATTATACCATAGCCTTGGCATAAATTGTAGCAATAAAAATACAATTTTAAGCAATAAACAAGTGTTGAAAGAAACAGCTGTTTTGATGTAAAATATACCTCGTATGTTCAGTCACGTTCACAAAGATAAAACAAAATACGACGATCTGACCCGTCTTCCCCTTATGACAGTCTTCCTGAAAAACGCGGAGGACTATTTTGTGACGGCTTATGATAAGGGCACGACCCCGGTCATGATCTTCTTTGACATAAACGGTATCAGGCCTTATATAGCAAGGCACGGCGTAACCGAAGGCGACGGGCTTATAAAGGGTTTCGCCGAGCTCCTGAGGAAATACTTCGGAAATGAGCACTGCAGCAGGTCCGATACCTTTTGTTTCTTTGCTTACACCGATATCAAAGGCGCGGACGAATTCCTTCCCCAGCTTTTTAAGGATATGGAATTCCGCAGCGGCGGGGAAAAGATAGCCATCAGGGCCGGAGTTTTCGGCGGATATTCCAAGGATATGGACAGCATGGATTCTGCCTGTGAAAAGGCAGTATTCGCCTGCAGGAGCAATAAAAAATCCGGCATTTCCGACATAAACTACTTTGATGACAGAATGGATTCGGAGATGAAACTCCGTTCCTTTGTTGCGGGCAATATCGACAACGCTATTAAAAACGGCGATATCAGGCTGTTTTACCAGACCCAGGTCCGGCTCTTAAATGACAAGATCTGCGGTGCCGAAGCCCTGACCCGGTGGGAAGATCCCGAAAGGGGCACTCTCCTTCCTTCAGTCTATATCCCCATACTTGAGGAGAATAATCTCACATGGAAGCTGGACACCTTTGTTATCCGCGAGGTTGTCCGTAATATAAGACGTCTTAAAGAGCTTGGTTTCAAGCCTCTTCCCGTGTCACTGAACCTTACCTATGCTGATTTCCTGGTACTCAATGTACCGGAAACCCTGTCGGGAATAGCAAAGGATAATGATATCGACCCCTCACTCATAGTTGTGGAGATCACGGAGAAGACCATACTTAAGGATCCGGATCTCATGCGTGAAGAGATAGAAAAACTCCACGATATGAAGTTCCGGGTGCTGATAGACGATTTCGGCAACGGCTACTCATCCTTAAACATGCTCAATGATTTCCGCTTTGACGCCATAAAGATAGATATGGATCTCATGCGGAGCTTTACCGACAGAAGCCGGAAGATCGTGGAATCCATAATCGTCATGGCCAAGAATCTTTCCATACATACCATTTCCGAAGGAGTAGAGACCAGGGAACACCTGGAATTCCTGAGATCTAAAGGCTGTGAGATCGTCCAGGGCTACTATTTCGGAAAACTCAATTCCTTTGATGATACGGTCAGGGGTTATGAAGAGAATATGATCATGGAAAGAGAGGACCAGGAGGAAGGGGAACTCTTTTCAAAAGCCGGTCTTATCAATCTTATGCGTAGCAAGGCCATGTGCCTTACCCATTTTGACGGCGTCCGTTTTGATGTATTCTTTGCAAACAATGAGTTTTATAACCTTATATCCCGTACCGGATACGACCCCAGGATCGTACTGCAGGAAACCGCCAATGCGGAAGGTACGGAAACGGCCGCAAGATTCCGCGAAACCGTGGAACTGCTGAAAACTGAAGGAGTGGAAAAAGATTTAGAGTTCTCTTTCGGAGGCAGGAATTTCATCCTTGATAACAGGCTTGTGGCCTCCGACCGGAATAACTGTATATTCCAGAGCTTTCTCCATACCGCCGAAGCCTTTGATGACGCCGGAAGCATCGACGAGGCAGAAAAGCTCTTAAAGGATCTGATACCTTCATACGACAATATATACTATGCGGATCTTCCCGAAAACTCACTTAAGATATTAAAGCTGACTTTCGGATACGGCGAAAAAGGAAACTCGTATAATTATGAAAAGACCATAGCCGACTATGTCAATTCAAAGGTTATCTACCCCTCGGATTCCGAGCGTTTTCTTCATACCTTTAACAAAAAGAACCTGAGTGAAAAATTCTCCGCAGACGGAGCCGACAGCTTTTTAACCCTCTTCAGGGTAAAGATAAACGATGTGTTCAAGTGGGTCACCTTCCGTGTGAGCGGAGTTCCCGGCAGTAACGGGAACCATATCATCGTTCTCGTTTCCGTAATAGAACGTGAAGTTCAGAGTGAATTTGTAGATATGGCAAGGCAGGTCCTGGGATATGCAGCCGGTACTTCAGAGAACAGCGCTTTCACCAATGAAGATGCGGAGGAACTCATCAAAGAAGACTTCCTCTGGAATACACTTATGGATGTTTCCGATGTAAGGTATTTCTGGAAGGATAACGACAGACGTTTCCTTGGGGCCAGCAATTCCTTCCTGGAATTCTACGGCTTTGACTCCATACACGATATCCTTGGTAAGAATGATGAGGAAATGGGCTGGCATCCCGACGATACCCAGTACCGTTCCGATGAATATGATGTTCTGGAAAAGGGCACTGTCATCAGGAATTCACCGGGACAGGTCTATGCTAAGGGCGCCAAGATCAATATCCTTGCCACCAAATACCCCATCTATAAAAACGGGCAGATCGTTGGACTTATCGGATATTTCATGGATTCAGATATTGTCCTGACCTCCGGTGATGAAATGGATCACGCCCTCTTTGTTGATATAAAGACCGGGCTTTTGAACTCCAGAGGTCTCTTTATGACTCTCCAGGGGCTGGACGATAATTACAGAGGCAATGGTACCTTGTACGGCGCCGCCATGTTTGAAGTTGTAGAGTATCAGCGGATCTTCGCAGACCATGGTAGGGACGCGGCGGAAGAATTCAGCGCCAATATCGGTAATACCATAAAGAGATGTTTCTCCGGGGAAGCAGTGGTAGCAAAAACACAGAACTGCGGCTACACAGTATGCGTAAAGGGCTCGGACTGCGAAAACTTTAGGGAAACAGTGGAAAAATGCTGTGAAAAGATAAGGGCCCTGGCTACTGAAAAGACCGGTCCCCTTACAGTCATCAATGCTTTAGTCCTGGCAAATGAAAGACCCACCTTCCATGATGTATTCACTCTTCTCCTCTCCCGCTTCAACGAGGATAAGAGGAAAAACAACGCAGACTTCGACCTTGATGACGTCAGGGGTGAACTCCCGGATGTCTATAAGGATCTTCCTCTTCCCTTTATCACCATGCGTCCCGCTGTTTCGGGAAGTGGCGTTACAGATGTAAAATATGTCTTTGTAAACAATAAATACTGTGAATACTCCGGTTTAAGCCGTATCGACATCCTGGGAAAGAACTACCGGGAGTGTTTCGATGACAATATGGCCGACTGGATCAATTATGCCGGCAGGGCTGCAAACGGTGAGACCGTTACCGGAAGGGTATTTGAGATCTCCTTCGGACAGTGGATGGACTATATCGCCACACCCTCTTCCATCCCAGGCTGCTGTAATATCGTGTTCTGGCCTGTGGAAGATACCAAAAAGGAAAGAGAGCTGCTTACAAAGGGCCACGAGGCAGATAACGCCATCATCCGTATTGCCCGCTTCGTAAATAAAGCCGATGAGCTTGATGTCGGGATACATAAGTCCTTTGCGGAGCTTGGCCGTGTACTTAAATCTGACAGGGTATATATGCTTGACATGGAGGGTATCCCGTTACACGAATGGTGCGCCGAGGGAGTTATGCCCAGGAGCACTTTAAGTCCCGAGACCTCCGGCTTTAATATCGACAGGCTGAGACAGGCCCTTATGGTGGACAACTGTATTATAACGGACAATCTGGAATTCCTTAGGAAAGCTAATCCAAAGGCCTATGAATTCCTTACCTGGGAAGGGATACGTTCATTCATCATGGTTCCTCTCTTTGACAGCAATATGGAACTAATGGGCGTTGTAGGCGCCGACAATTTTGATGAAAAGGAAGTGGCCACCACCAGGCGCATGCTGGAAGAAGTATCCTACTTCATTTCTTCCAAGATGACCACCAACCATCTCATGAACAAACTGAATATCATGAGTAACCGGGACGAGCTCACAGGGCTCTTAAACCGTCATGGCTTCAGGGCTGAAATGGATGATTATCTGGACCAGAATCCTGAGGATCCCTTCACCCTTGTACTCATCGATGTGGATGACTTTAAGATCGTAAACGACATGTACGGCCACGCCACCGGAGATGATGTACTCCGCAATCTGGCCAATGACCTTAACGATATCTTCCGTGATAACTCCATCATCGCAAGGACCGGCGGAGACGAACTGAGTGTTGCAGTAAAGGGCTTTACCGCAGCGGAAGCCCTGCCCCTTATAAAGGAGCTCTCCGAGTCCGTACACTCCTTTGTCTTTGAAGAGAAGGCCTATCCCTTCAGGCTCTCCATCGGATTCGCGGAATATCCATCCCAGGCTGAAGATATGTCAATGCTCCTGCAGATGGCGGATTCCGCATTATATAACGTAAAGAGCATAGGAAAGCACGGATACAGGCAGTATTCCAAGGATATAAAGATCACAAAGAGGCTGCAGTTAGCCTTCAATATAAAGAACGTGGCCCGTTATATACCCGGCGCCATCCTTGTATATAAGGCAGACTCGGATAAGAAGATCCTCTACGCCAATGACGAGCTGATCAAGATGTTTGAATGCGAGAACTTAGAGGATTTCATGGAATATACCGGAGGTACCTTCGACGGCATAGTACATCCGGATGAGATCCAGACAGTTGATGACATCATCTGGGCCCAGATCGATGAAAATATCAACTTCTGTAAGGACTATGTGGATTACAGGATAATCACGAAGAATAACAACATCAAGGAAGTTATAGACTGCGGACGCTTTGTTGACAGCGAGTTCTATGGCAAGGTATTCTATGTAATGCTCCTTGATAAGGACGAATGGAGAAGAAGTAAGGGAGAGATGTGACCCTATTTATAAAAGACAGTATTGAAAGGAGAAATATACAATGGACAACAGCAAACTCTTATGGAAAGATAAAAAGAGGACCTTATTCGGTCTTCCCCTGTCATTTACCACCTATTCATTCGACAGTGAAAGATTCTATCTGAACAAGGGTTTCTTCACCCAGACATCCGATGAAGTAAGGCTCTATAGGATCATGGACTTAAGCTTACGTCAGACCTTCGGACAGAGAATCTTCGGCGTAGGAACCATCCACTGTGATTCCGGCGACAAGACCCTTGGACACTTCGAGATCAAGAGCATCAAAAAGCCCAGGGAGGTTATGGAGCAGCTCTCCTCTCTTGTAGAAACCGAAAGGGAGAGAAAGAGAGTCACCAGCCGTGAATATCTTCACGATGACGCTTCCGATGATGACGATGATTTCCACGGAAACTTTTGATATTGCCGAAACAGCCTTCTGAAAGGAAATGTCATGTCTGATCAAAAAATCAAACTCTTTGTCCCCGGGAGGCTTTGTCTTTTCGGAGAACACAGTGACTGGGCGGGTCAATACCGTACCATGAACGCCGGCATCGTATGCGGCCATTCCATAGTTACCGGTTTGGAACAGGGCATCTATGCCACTGCTGAAAAATGCGATAAATTCCGTGTTATAGTTTCCCTGCCGGAATACAGTTCGGAAAGCTTTGAATGTGATATGGATAAAAACCTCCTGCGTGAAACCGCAAAAGAGGGAGGTTTTTTTTCCTATGTTGCAGGGGTAGCTTCCTACATCTCGGAATGGTACAGGGTTAGCGGCGTATCCATTGAAGTCACTGACATGACCCTTCCCATGAAAAGCGGTCTCTCCTCTTCTGCCGCGATCTGCGTTCTGGTGGCCAGGGCTTTCAACATTCTCTATGATCTCCGCTTAAATACCCTCGGTATCATGAATATAGCCTATCTTGGAGAACAGAGGACTCCTTCCCGTTGCGGCAGGCTGGATCAGGCCTGTGCCTTCGGTATCAATCCCGTCTCCATGGTATTTGACGGAAATGAGATCATGGTTGACCGGATACGTATCGGAAAGCCCCTGCATTACGTTTTTGCGGATCTGATGGCAGGCAAGGATACCGTTGCGATCCTCCGGAACCTGAATAAGGGATACCCCTTTGCATCCAATGAAACGGAAGAAGCTGAGCACGAAGCCTTAGGTATTGAAAATGAAAAGATCATAGCCCGGGCTATGCAATATATGGAAGAAGGGGATACGGAATCCCTTGGGGCGCTGATGAATGAAGCACAGCAGCTCTTTGACAGCAAAGTGGCTCCAATGAGTCCGAAGGAACTTGAATCCCCCGTTCTTCATAAGACTCTTAATGACGAAACCATAAGATCCTTAACCTTCGGCGGAAAGGGAGTGGGAAGTCAGGGGGACGGCACCGTACAGTTCCTGGCAAAAGACGCCGAAAGCCAGCAGAAACTTGCGGATTACCTTAAAAATGATCTCGGCATGACTTCATACACCCTGACCTTAAATCCCAGAACAGCTGTCAGAAAAGCGGTGATCCCGGTGGCCGGTTTCGGCACACGTCTCTATCCCGAGACAAGGAGCGTCAGAAAGGAATTCTGTCCCGTTATAGACAGAGACGGCCTTGTAAAGCCTGCTATCTTAGTTCTCCTCGAGGAACTGGACGCCATTGAGATAGACGAGATCCTGCTCATCATAAATCCCGATGAAAAACAGATCTATGAGGATTTCTTTGAAAGGCCCCTTCCCGAAGAGCATTACCGCCATCTTCCGGATGACATGAAAAAATATGAGGACAGGATAAGCCGTATTGCAAAGAAGCTTAAGTTTGCGGTACAGGAAGAGCAGAAAGGTTTCGGACATGCGGTCTCCTTAAGTAAAAGCTTCGCAAGAAACGAACCTGTACTGCTGCTTTTAGGTGACACAATATATCAGTCCTCTACCAACATTCCCTGTACGGCTCAGCTTATCAAAGCTTATGAAAAGCTCGGTCTTCCCTGCGTAGCCGTTCATCCCATACCTTTGGAAGATGTGGTCCACTACGGTATCTTTGCGGGAGAATGGGATAATAATGAGCAGACAGTAATGAAGCTGGACCGGATCGCCGAAAAGCCGGACAAGGCTTTTGCCTTAGACTATTTAAAAACACCCTCTTCCAAACGGGAAGATGATTACTATGCCGCTTTTGGCGCATA
>JAEEGL012450862.1_pt1 | contig 26814 bp, 25 predicted proteins | sample 9134231 | NCBI WGS metagenome assembly JAEEGL01 (sample SAMN16246548, study PRJNA631951) | gut metagenome | biome: gut microbiome; feature: rumen; material: fiber-attached | host: Bos | place: Iran: Karaj | collected 2018-10 | reverse complement strand
CGGAACACCCAGGCGAACATGGCGATGAGCATCACGTTCTTGATGCCGAACTTCTTCATGGCAAACGGGATAAGCAGGATGCAGAGGGTTTCCGAAGCCTGTGAGATGGCGATGAGGGCGTTGGAGTTCTTCACGGCGAAGGTGTTGGCCAGCGCGGGATCTGCGGCGAAAGAGCCCAGGAACGTGTTGGCGTAACCGTTGGTAATCTGAAGGGATGCGCCCAGGAGCATGGAGAAGATGAAGAAGATGGCGAACTGGCCGTCCTTGAACAGGGTGAAGGCCTTGAGGCCGAAGGCATCGGCCAGCGTCTCGCTCTTCTTGGTCTTGTCAATGGGACAGGCCGGCATGGTGAGGGCGTAGCCGCACAGGATGAGGGACAGGATGCCGGAGGAAATGAGCTGAGTGTAGCTCTCCTGCATGCGCAGACCGTCGATGGTGAGGAAGTTGGTGAGCAGCATGCTGCAGATGAAACCGATGGTGCCGAATACGCGGATGGGCGGGAATTCCTTCACGGGATCCATTCCTTCCTTGGCCATGGCGTTATAAGAAACGGAGTTGACCAGCGCGATGGTGGGCATGAAGAAGGCGACGGACAGGCTGTAGAGAATGAACAGGGGAGCGAACTGGATCTGGTCTCCCATCATCATGCAGTACACGCCGGCACCGGCCATGAACAGGCCTGCGAAACCGTGGCACATGGACAGCACCTTCTGGGCCTCCATCTTCTTGTCGGCGAGGATACCCATAAGGGTGGGCATAAAGATGGAAACGATGCCCTGCATGGCGAAGAACCATTTGATTTGGGAACCAAGGCCGATGTTACCCAGATAACGGCCCAGGGACGTAAGGTAGGCGCCCCACACGGCGAATTCCAGGAAAAGCATCAGGATTAGCTTGAAGGTGACGGGTTTAATCTTGATTTGCATGGTATGAGTGTGTTATTGTATATTCAGTCTTACAAATGTACAAAATTTTCCGTATTTTTGTACGTTATTTAAGAAGAAGATGTCCCACTTCACACGCATAGCCCAAGATCCCCAGTCCGCCGCGCGGGCGGGGGTGCTTTCCACGGACCACGGGGAAATCCAGACCCCCATCTTCATGCCCGTGGGAACGGTAGGTTCTGTCAAGGGCGTCTACCACAAGGACTTGGAGGCCGATGTGAAGGCCCAGATCATCCTGGGCAACACCTATCACCTGTACCTCCGGCCCGGCCTGGACACCCTGTACAAAGCCGGCGGCCTGCATAAGTTCGAGCATTGGGACAGGCCCATCCTCACGGACAGCGGCGGCTTCCAGGTGTTTTCCCTTGCGCCCATCCGCAAACTTACGGAGGAAGGGTGCAAATTCTCCTCGCACATAGACGGCAGCAAGCACATCTTCACCTCGGAGAACAACGTGGACACGCAGCGCATCATCGGGGCCGATATCATCATGGCCCTGGACGAGTGCTGCCCGGGAGACGCGGATTACCGCTATGCCGCCAAGTCTCTGAAACTCACGCAGGGCTGGCTGGAGCGTTTTGCCAGGCATTTCGATGAGACGGAACCCCTCTACGGCTATTCCCAGACCATGTTCCCCATCATCCAAGGCTGCGTGTACCCGGACCTTCGCCAGCAGGCAGTGGAGCACGCCCTCAAACTGGACAACGCCAACCGCGGCGGCTATGCCGTAGGCGGCCTGGCGGTAGGGGAGCCCACGGAGAAGATGTACGAGATGCTGGAGGTCACCTGCCCGCTGCTGCCGCAGGACAAGCCCCGCTACCTGATGGGCGTAGGCACGCCGGCCAACATCCTGGAAGGCATCGCCCGCGGCATCGATATGTTCGACTGCGTGATGCCCACCCGCAACGGCCGCAACGGCATGCTCTTCACCTGGGACGGCATCATGAACATGCGCAACGCCAAGTGGACCGATGATTTCGGCCCCCTGGACCCTCTGGGTACGTCTTTTGTAGACAGCTACTATACACGGGCCTATATCCATCACCTGTTCATCGCCAAGGAGATGTTCGCCGCCATGGTGGCCACGGAACACAACCTGGCGTTTTACCTGGAACTGGTGCGGGTGGCCCGGGAACACATCCTGGCCGGGGATTTCCTGGCCTGGAAGAACGCAACCGTTCCTAAACTGATGCAGCGTCTATGATCAAACGGCTGGACTGGTATATCATCCGTAAGTTTGTGGTGACATTCTTTATGTCGCTGCTGTTCCTGGCGGTCCTCATCATCATCTTCGACATCAGCGAGAAGATTGACGACTTCGTGCGCAAGGAGGTCCCCATCCGTGAAATTGCGTTTGACTACTACCTGAACTTCGTGCCGTACTTCATGAACCAGTATTCGCCCATGTTCGTGTTCCTCACGGTGATTTTCTTCACTTCGAAGATGACCCAGGACTCGGAAATCGTGGCTATCCTGTCTTCCGGCATCAGTTACCATCGGCTGGTGAGGCCCTATATCCTTTCGGCCGCCCTTATCGCGGTCTTCTCCCTGGTGATGGGCATGTACATCCTGCCACCGGCCAACGCCATACGTGTGCAGTTTGAACAGAAGTACAACCCGTACCGGAAGGTGAAGATGGGGCACGATATGCATTACAAGCTGGAGAATGACCATTTCGTGTATTTCGAAAGCTTCAGCGCCTATAACAACACGGCCTATAATTTCACGCTGGAAGACCTTTCCGGCGGCCGCCTGAACTCCAAGCTCACGGCCGAAAGCGCCCAGTACGACACCGTGAGCGGTGTTTGGAAACTGCGCAACTACTTCATCCGGGACTACGACGAAGGCCTGAACGACCACATCCGCAGCGGCCGTCAGCTGGATACGGTGCTCAGTATGACGCGGGAGGACTTCTTCCGCAACCGCTATACCATCCAGCAGCTGAACCAGCGGGAACTGAACGAACTCATCGAGACGCAGACCATGCGCGGAGACGCGTCGGTGAACATGAGTCTCATCGAGAAGCACAACCGCTTCTCGCTGCCGGTATCGGCCTTTATCCTTACCATTATAGGATTGTCCCTCTGTACCAAAAAGAAGAGGGGAGGGATGGGCTGGAACCTGGCGGCCGGAACGGCGCTGGGCTTCTCCTACATCCTGTTCATGCAGTTCAGCGAAATGTTTGTGGTCACGGACACCCTGCCGGCCCAGGTGGCGGTATGGATGCCTAATGCGCTATACGCAATAATAGCTGTAGTTCTGTATATTAAAGCTCCTAAATAAACCAATGCTTCAAGTAAAGATTGTCAACCGTTCGCCCTATCCCTGCCCGGCTTACGCCACGCCGCAGAGTGCCGGCCTGGACCTCCGTGCCTCCCTGGAAGAACCCGTTCTGCTGAAACCCCTGCAGCGGGCGATGATTCCCACCGGACTGTACATTGCGTTGCCGGCGGGTTACGAGGCGCAGGTGCGTCCCCGAAGCGGCCTGGCGGCCAAACACGGCGTCACCGTGCTTAATACGCCGGGTACCATAGATGCCGACTACCGGGGCGAGATCCGCGTGATTCTGGTGAACCTGTCGGACCAGCCCTTCGAGGTGGTGCCGGGAGAGCGCATCGCCCAGATGGTGATTGCCCGCCACGAACAGGTGGAATGGGAGCCCGTGGATGAACTGGACGCCACCGAACGGGGCGCCGGCGGTTTTGGTAGTACCGGAAAGAAATGAATATCAAAGACTTATACAAGATTTACCTGCAGTGCGCAGGGCTCAATACAGATACCCGTACCATTCGGAAAGGCCAGTTGTTTGTGGCCTTGAAAGGGGAGAATTTCGACGGAAACAGCTTTGCGCTGCAGGCCCTGGAGGCCGGCGCGTCCTATGCCGTGGTGAACGATACGGTAGAGGCGGCCGATGAACGCCTCATCAAGGTGCCGGACACCCTGGCGGCGCTCCAGCAGCTGGCGGCTTACCACCGGCAGCAGTTCGACATCCCGGTCATCGGCTTAACGGGTACCAACGGCAAAACTACCACCAAGGAGCTAATCAAGGCGGTTTTATCGGCCAAATACTGCGTGACGGCCACGGAGGGGAACCTGAACAATGACATCGGCGTGCCGCTTAGCGTGCTCAAAATCAACGCCGACACCCAGATTGCCATCATCGAGATGGGCGCCAGCCATCCGGAGGACCTGAAACCCCTGCTGGCGGTGGCGCAGCCCACGCACGGGCTCATCACCAACGTGGGAAAGGCGCACCTGCTGGGTTTCGGCAGCTTCGAGGGCGTGAAACACGCCAAGGGCCTGCTGTACGACTATCTGAAGGAGCACGAGGGTATCGCCTTTGCCAACGCCGACGACGCCGTGCTGCAGGAGATGCTCTGGGACCGCGAAATGGCCCGCATCCCTTACGGCATGGAGGGGGTGGAGTTGCTGCCTTCATCGGCCGACAATCCTTTCCTGCGGCTGCGGTTCCCGGATGGCTATGTGCTTAATACTTCCCTGGTGGGGGCCTACAATGCGAATAACGTGCTGGCCGCCCTCAAGATTGGCTGGTTCTTCGAAGTGCCGGAAGCGGCGGCCCGCGCGGCCGTGGAGGCCTATGTGCCGTCCAACAACCGTTCCCAGCTGCAGAAGACGGCGCGCAATACCGTGATTGTGGACGCCTACAACGCCAATCCTTCCTCCATGGCCGTAGCCCTGGACAACCTGGCGCTATGCACGGGTCGAAAGGTGGCCCTGCTGGGCGATATGCGGGAACTGGGCGCCGAATCCGCTGCCGAACACAAAAAGATTGTTGAGCGCCTCCTCACTGTCATCCCGAGCGTAGTCGAGGGATCTGTTTTCCTGGTAGGGGAGGAGTTCGCCAAAGCGGCCGAGGGAACGGGCATTCCCACCTTCGCCACCTCCGACGACCTGGCGGCATACCTGCAGCAGCATCCGCTGGAAGGGTGTACTGTTTTGGTGAAAGGTTCCCGCGGAACGCGGATGGAAAAGGTTATTCCTTCTCTTTAGTTACGATTTTCTTTGCCAGCCAGGCGCAGAGGAAGCCGACTCCCACGCCCACGACGGCACCTGTAAGGACGTCTCCCAGGAAGTGGGCGCCCATCATTACCCGGCTCAGGCTCACCAATACGGCCCAGCAGAAGACGCAGGCGCCGTAGACGGAGGCCATGCGCCCTTGGCGGTACCAATGGAGCCCCAGATAAGAAGCCATGGCAAAACCGAAGCAATTGCCCGCATGGGCGCTGAAAAAGCCGTATTTCCCGGTGCTCAGAATGCCATACGGAAGCCGCAGGCCTTCCATGATCATCCAGCTGTCATAGCAGGGGCGGAAACGGGCCACGCCGGATTTCACCAGATTGGCGCCCTGGTCTACCAGCAGCACAGTAAGTACTACGGACAGGACCACACCCAGGCCCTTTTTCCAGCCCAGGCGCCAAATCATGAGAATGGCGATGACAATGTACACGGGGACCCATGTTCCTACGTCGGAGAGCACCCACCAGAAGCCGTCGGCAGACGGATCCGACAGATTGTTGAGCCACAGCGTGGCGTTCTTGTCCCACTGGACTATGGCGTCCCAGGCGTTCACGGATTCAGGGCTTTCCAGAGTTCCTCTTTCAGTTCATTGAGGCCGATGCCAGCCACAGAAGAAATAAACACGTGCGGAATGTCCTTGGGCAGTTTCTTCTCTATCTTGGCACGCTCTTTCTCGTCGATGAGGTCTGTCTTGGTCACGGCCAGCACGCGGTCTTTCACCAGCAGTTCGGGATTGTATTCCTTGAGTTCGTTCAGCAGCACCTTGTAGCCTTTGGTCACGTCCGGTTCGTCGGCCGCTACCATAAATAGCAGCACGGCGTTGCGCTCGATGTGACGCAGGAAGCGCATGCCGATACCCTTTCCCTCATGCGCGCCCTCGATGATGCCGGGGATATCGGCCATCACGAAGGAACGGTCGTCGTAGTAGCGCACGATGCCCAGGTTGGGCTCCAGCGTGGTGAACGCGTAATTGGCGATTTTGGGTTTGGCCGATGTGATGGCGGCCAGCAGGGTGCTCTTGCCGGCGTTGGGGAAGCCTACCAGGCCTACGTCGGCCAGTACTTTCAGCTCCAGGATGAACCAGCCTTCCACGCCTTCCTCCCCGGGCTGGGCGTATCGCGGCGTCTGGTTGGTGGCACTCTTGAAGTGGTCGTTGCCCCAACCGCCCTTGCCGCCGGGGCACAGGATGTACTCCTGACCGGGTTCTACCAGCTCGGTGATTACCTCTTCGGTTTCGGCATCCTTCACCACCACGCCCTGCGGCACTTCCAGCACAATGTCCTGGCCGTTCTTGCCGCGCTTGAGGGCCTCGGCTCCGTTGCCGCCGTTTTCGGCCTTCACCACCTTGCGGTAACGCAGGTGAATGAGGGTCCATAACTGCGGGTTCACTTTGAGGATGATGTGTCCGCCCCGGCCGCCGTCGCCGCCGTCGGGACCTCCCTTGGGAACATACTTGGCCCGATGCAGGTGGGCGCTCCCGGCACCCCCGTGCCCGCTGGCACAGAAGATACGGACGTAGTCTATGAAGTTGCTTTCTGCCATAACGCTTGCAAAGATAGGAAAATTCCTGCATATACAACAGGTTATTATTTATTGTAAAACGATATTAACAAAAATGTTACAGTAATAAACAGAAATGTTTCGTGGTAAGAAAATCAATGAATTATACAGATGTAAACAAGAAGTTCTTATTTATTGGCTATTCGTGGGGATTGTGTTGCTTTCTATCTTAAAAATGCCTATCTTTGAGAGATGATTGATGTCCTCATAACAGATTTTTCCGGTATGCTGGAGGCAGAGGATTTCCTCGCTTGGCTGAAGGATCAGGAGGGGTCTGTCACCTGCCGGAACTGGAAGGAAATGGAGGGGACCAACTGTTATTGTGACGATGTTGCGCGGGAGCAGATTCTGGCCGGTTTGCCGGAGGTGATGCCCCGGGTCCGGTGGATTGACAGCGGGGACTATCATTACGTGTCCCACCTGTTGGCGCTGCGGGAAAAGGAGCCTTTTCACCTGGTGCTGATGGACCACCATCCGGACAACCAGGAGCCGGCGTTCGGCGGGGTGCTCAGTTGCGGCAGTTGGGTGAAGGCCATGCAGGAGGAGAACGGGCTGCTGCGCTCGGTGCTCTCCATCGGCCCGGAAGGATGCGGGGAAGGGATTCCCGCCGGATGGCTGGAGGAAAGGAGGGGAGAGCGGGTGTATGTGTCGCTGGACAAGGACATCATGGGAAGGGAATGGGCCCGTACGGACTGGAGCCAGGGGAGCCATACGCTGGAACAGGTGGAAGGCATCCTGGGGCAGTTGCTGGAAGGGCCGGTGCAAGTGGCCGCGGTGGACATTTGCGGGGGACTTACCCCGGAAAAGGGTGCCACGCCGGAGGACTTGCGCATTAACAGGGAAACAAACATAGCATTATACCGATTTTTAACTGCACAATTGTAACTTACAAACTATGTCAGACATTCAGATACCGCTGGATCAGCTGCAGAAAACCTGCCTGTATCACGCCCACGTGGCCCTGCAGGCCAAGATGAGCCCCTTCGCCGGGTTTATGATGCCCATCCAGTACAGCAACATCACGCAGGAACACCTGGCTGTGCGTCAGCACGTGGGTATGTTCGACGTGTCCCACATGGGAGAAATCTTTGTGAAGGGCCCGCAGGCCGAATCCTTCATCAACTACATCTTCACCAACGATATCCGCGGCTATGAGCCCGGAAAGGTGCTTTACGGGATGATGTGCTACCCCGACGGCGGCACCGTGGACGACCTTCTGGTGTACCGCGAATACCTGGCCGACCATTTCCTGCTGGTGGTGAACGCCGCCAACATCGACAAGGATTTCGCCTGGATCCAGGAGCAGGCCAAGGCTTTCGACGTGAAGTTGGATAACGCGTCTCCCCGTATCGGCCAGATTGCCGTGCAGGGGCCTGAGGCCGAGAAAACCGTCATCGAGGTGCTGGGGTATAAGGAAGCGGCCGATCTGGCTTTCTACACCTTCTGCGACGTTGAATACAACGGCGAGCGCCTGATTCTGAGCCGCACCGGTTATACAGGGGAAGACGGCTTTGAGCTGTATACCACCCCGGAGAACATCGTGGAAATCTGGGACCGTCTCCTGAAGGCGGGCGTGGAACCCTGCGGCCTGGGCTGCCGGGACACCCTGCGCTTCGAGGCCGGCCTGCCGCTGTACGGGGACGAACTGAGCCCCGAAATCAGCCCCGTAATGGCCGGTCTGGGTATGTTCTGCAAGTACGAGAAGGACTTTATCGGCAAGGAAGCCCTGCTGGACCAGAAGGCCGGTAACCTGGCCCGGAAGTTGGTGGGCATCGAGCTGGAAGACAGTGCCATCCCGCGCGCCGGCTATCCCGTGGAACTGGAAGACGGCACGGAAGTGGGCGTGGTCACCACCGGTTACCATTCCATCTCCCTGGACAAGAGCATCTGCTTTGCCCTGGTGGACAAGGCCTATGCCGCCCTGGATACCCCGCTGTGGATCCATATCCGCAAGAAGGTATTCCCCGGCAAGGTGGTCAAAAAGCGTTTTTATCAGACAAACTACAAAAAATAATACAAAACTATGTCTAAGATTTTAGAAGGACTCAAGTACAGCGAGTCGCACGAATGGGTGAAAGTGGAAGGAAATGTGGCCGTTATCGGCGTTTCCGATTTTGCACAGAAGGAAATGGGTGACATCACCTATGTGGACCTCCCGGAGGAAGGCGACGATGTCCTGGCCGGCGAGGAATTCGGCGCCCTGGAAAGCGTGAAGGCCGCATCGGATCTCATCAGCCCCGTTTCCGGCACAGTGGTGGCCGTGAACGCCGAACTGGAAGACACGCCCGAAAAGGTGAACGAGGACGCTTACGCCGCCTGGATCATCAAGGTAGAGATGTCCCTGCCTGCCCAGGTGGACGCCCTGATGGACGCCGCCGCATACAAAGCCCACATCGGCGAGTAAGGTATGGCTGCACTTTCCTATCTTCCGCATACAGAGGCCGATATCAAGGCCATGCTGGAGCGGATTGGCGTGAAGAAGCTGGAAGACCTGTACAGCGACGTTCCCGCCGAATTCCTGAAAAAGGGCGCCTATGCCCTTCCCGACGCCCTGTCGGAGCAGGAAATCCGTGACTACTTCGCCTCGCTGGAGGCGATGAACGGCAAACTGAAGGTGTTTGTGGGCGCCGGCGCGTATGACCATTATACGCCGGCCGTCATCCCGTACCTCTGTTCCCGTTCCGAGTTCCTTACCGCGTACACGCCCTACCAGTGCGAGATTTCGCAGGGTACGCTGCGCTATATCTTTGAATACCAGAGCATGATCTGCGCCCTCACGGGGATGGATGTGGCCAACGCTTCCATGTACGACGGCCCCACCGCGGCGGCCGAAGCCATGAAGATGGCCATGGCCTGCACGCGCAAGAAAACCCGTGTGCTGCTGTCCAGGACCCTGCTGCCGCACGTGATCCAGGTGGTGGAGACCTATGCCAAGTTCCACGGCGTGGAGCTGGGCTATCTGCCCGCCCAGGACGGTCAGACCAGTCTGCATGCCCTGCAGGCTGAACTGGCCGCCGACGACGTAGCTGGCGTGATTGTGCCTTCGGTGAACCGCTACGGCATCATCGAGGACCACAGCGGCTTTGCCGATGCCATCCACGGGGAAAAGGGTATCCTGGTGGAATACTGTGACCCGTCGGCTCTGGCTGTTGTGAAGACGCCCGCCGGATGGGATGCCGATATCGCCGTGGGAGACGGACAGCCCCTGGGGCTTCCGCTGTGCTACGGAGGCCCTTACGTGGGCTTTATGGCCGTGAAGAAGGACCATATGCGCAAGATGCCCGGCCGCATTGTGGGCCAGACCGTGGACAAGGAGGGGAGACGCGTGTTTGTGCTTACCCTGCAGGCCCGCGAACAGCATATCAAGCGTGAGAAAGCCACGTCCAACATCTGCTCCAACGAGAGCCTGATGGCCCTGTGGGTCACCATTTACCTGTCCCTGATGGGCCCGGAAGGCCTCCGGGAGGTAAACCGGATTTCCAGTGACGGGGCACATTACCTGTATAAGGAGCTCCTGGCCACAGGTAAGTTCGAGGAAGTATTCCCCGGCAAGCCGTTCCTGAAGGAGTTTGTGCTCAAACCCAAAGTGGCCGGTCTCCAGGCCAGACTGGAGCAGGCCGGCTTCTTCGCCGCCCTGGAAACCGAGGAAGGCTACGTGAGTTTCTGCGTCACGGAGAAACGCACCAAGGAAGAAATCGACCAGCTGGTCAAAGTGGTAAAGGAGGGCTAGGCTATGAAGTATTACGACAAACTCATCTTCGAACTCTCCAAGGAAGGCCGTTGCGGCTATTCCTTGCCAGTGAATAAGTTTCCTAAGGCACCGGAAGTGCCGCTTCAGGTAGCCCGCGAGGCTCCGCTCCTGCTTCCGCAGGTGAGCGAACCGGACGTTGTGCGCCATTACACCAACCTCTCCCAGATGAACTTCGGCGTGGATACCGGCTTCTATCCGCTGGGCTCCTGCACCATGAAGTACAATCCCAAGATCAACGAGGAGATGGCTGCCCTGCAGGGCTTCGCCGGCCTGCATCCGCTGATGCCCGCCAGCGTTACCCAGGGTGCCTGCAAGGTGTATGAGGAGATGAACAAGGCCCTGGCCGCCATCACCGGCATGCATACCTTCACCCTGGATCCCTGCGCCGGCGCGCACGGTGAACTCACGGGTCTGATGATTATGCGCACCTACCATATGAACAGGGGAGACTTCGCCCGCACCAAGGTGATCGTCCCGGACAGCGCCCACGGCACCAATCCCGCATCGGCCGCCGTCTGTGGCCTGGAAGTGGTGGAGGTAAAGTCCTTGGAGAATGGCCGCATCGACGTAGAGGCCCTGAAACCGCTTTTGGGTCCGGACATCGCCGGTATCATGATGACCAACCCCAACACGCTGGGCTTGTTTGAGACGGAAATCAAGACCATCGCCAAGCTGGTTCACGATGCCGGCGGCCTGCTGTACTACGACGGCGCCAACATGAACCCGCTGATGGGTGTGGTACGTCCCGGTGATATGGGCTTCGACATCATGCACCTGAACCTGCACAAGACCTTCTCCACGCCGCACGGCGGAGGCGGTCCGGGTTCCGGTCCCGTTGGCGTTGCCAAGCACTTGGAAGGCTGCATCCCCGGTCTGCGGGTGTCCGGCTTCCACGGCAACTTCGGCGTCATCCTGCGCGCCTATGCCTATATCCTGGCACTGGGCAACCAGCACCTGAAGGAAGTGGGCCAGCACGCGGTGTTAAGCGCCAACTACATCAAGGAGTGCCTCAAGGACAAGTACAAACTGCCCATTGAAGGCGTGTGCAAGCACGAATTCGTGTTTGACGGCCTCATCAACGACGGTGCCCACGACGATGTCCCCGGTGCCACCACCCTGGATGTGGCCAAGCGCCTGCTGGACTACGGTTTTCACGCGCCCACCATCTATTTCCCGCTCCTGTTCCACCAGGCCCTGATGATAGAGCCCACGGAAACCGAGAGCAAGGAAACCATCGACGCGTTCATCGAGGTGATGCGCAAGATTGCCGATGAGGCCGCAGCCGATCCCATGCTGCTGCACGAAGCGCCCCATTGCACGCCCATCTCCCGCCCCGACGAAACCACCGCCGCCCGCAACCCCATCCTGAAATACCAGGACACGCTGTAGTGGGACTTACTTCAGCATTGCTTCACAGCCTTCCAGGATGTCCTGGAAGGCTTCTTCGAAGTCTCCGGTGTACCAGGGGTCGGCTACGTCGCGGCCGATGCCTTCAGGATAAATTCCGCCATAGGGCTGCGGCAAATATTGCCATGACACACAAAAAGTACTCTCATCACTTGGCAAGATAACGTTTACGCTCTTCTTCCGGGAACTTTTCGATGGCGTAGCGGAGCATGGTGCGGGGCATGGTTTGGTAACGGGGCATAAGCCAGGCTTCCAGCGCGGCTTTGTCGCGTTTGCCGGCTTCGCGCAAGAGCCAGCCTACGGCCTTGTGGATGAGGTCGTGGGGGTGATGCAGGAGGATATCGGCAATGGCGAAGGTGTCTTCCAGCTGTCCGTGACGGATGAAGGTCATGGTGCTAACCATGCCGATACGCTGTTCCCAGATGGTTTTTCCGTTGCGGGCCAGATTATACAGCAGCGTGCGGTCCTTGTCCAGCAGCCATTCGCCTAAAAGGGGATAGCAGGACAGGTCTACCAGGTCCCAGTTGTTGATATAGGCCGTGTGATTCAGATAGAAATCTACACATTCCTGGCGCTTTGCCTTCTTGTGCTTGAAGATTTCCACCAGCGTGAGCAGTGCGGCCAGCCGTGTCTCGTGGTACTCGCTGGAAATGCATTCTTCCAGGTCCTTGAAGCAGGTTTCCTTCCAGCATTCCTTCACTACGGAACGCGTTACCGGAACCTTGATACCCAGGAACTTATCGCCATCGCCGTACTGTCCGGGCCCGGTTTTGAAGAACCGCGCCAAGCCCCCCACTTGGGCAGGGTCTGCGTGCCGAAGCATTTGTTCTGAAAGATAAGTCATGTTACAAAGTTAATTATTATCTTTGTATTTCACATGAAAGAAAGGACCTTACATACTATTTTGGATGGCTTTGGCAAGCCGGAGCTGGAGGACCTGGCCAGTCTGTTGGGCCAGGAACTGAGCCCGCGCCTGCGGAAGTCCCAGCTGGTGGAGCAGATGGACAGCTATCTGCGTGGGGAGCCGCGCAGGTGGATGTCGCATCTGATGGAACGTGATGTCCGGCTCCTGCGGGACCTGGTGCACGCCGGGCCCGACAAAGTGCAGTACCTGGATTTTGCCGATTATCCATCGCTGCTGGAGGTGACGGGCCTGGTGCAGTACGACGACTCCGACGAGAACTACCACAAGGTATGGATCAGCCGGGAAATGTACGACATTGTGGCCGCCGAGGTGGACAAGGTGGTGCACGTGGGGGAGCGCAACGGCCAGTTTGCGGTGGAACGCATCGGCCTGGGGTATCTGAACCTGTACGGTATCCTGCCAACGGAGCGCTTCATTGACCTTGTAATGAATTGGTATGAAGGGAGATACGGAAGTAACTTCAAGCACTTGTCTAAGATGCTGCATCAGAGCCCCCTGGTGAAAATGTACCGTTACACGGACCGCTGGGGAGACTATGTGTGCAGCCCGTGCGTGGAGAATGTAGATGAAATCTTCACCCTGCGGGAACAGCTGAAGCAGACCCGTTTCGCCGAGTATTATGACAATGACGCCCACGAGGCCGGTGCTGGTGCGCCCTATTTTACCGTGGGTATGCGTACATTGGAGGGCATGCGTCTGGAGCAGATGTACCGCAAACTGGGCTATGAAGGCTTCGACTTGGTGAAGGCCGAACACGATACCTGGATGGAGGCCCAGTACACGGAAGGCGTGAACGAGGCCCTGTTCCAGCCGCTCATCGACAGCCCCGCCTATCCCGAGTTGGACGACGAAAGCTGGGCCGCCTGCTGTGAAATGGTGGCCGATTACGCCGACAGCATTCCCAAATGGGTCCTCTGCGGCCGCAGCGCCAAGGAGGCGGGCCTGTGCAAGGTGGATGTAGAATCCTATAAGAAACGGATGCTGGAGACCCCGGCACCGACATCGGCATCGGCCCCGGAAAGCACGGAAGAATATCCCCATTGGACCATGCCGGAGCCCACTATCTCCGATGGCTATGCGGGGGAACTGAATTCCGACTTCCTGCCCCTGGGCTTTGCCATTCCGCACGTGGCGCCGGACGATCCCTGCCCTTGCGGAAGCGGTCTCCGTTACTGCCGCTGCCACGGCCGATACCTGTCATGACGGACGAACTCCATATCAAGCCTGTAGCCTATTACAAGGGCCCTTTTGGCACCAAATTCGGCATTCCCCGGCAAAGCGCCCTGGCCAATGCCATAAAAGGCCGCATCGTGTTCACGGAACCCTACAGGGTGCAGGAAGCGCTGCGGGGCCTGGAGGGTTTCGAGCGTATCTGGCTCATCTGGGGTTTCAGCGGCAACAAGCCTGCGAAAGGGGAGTGGCAGCCTACCGTACGGCCTCCCCGCCTGGGCGGCAACACGGCCATGGGTGTATGGGCCACCCGTTCTCCCTTCCGTCCCAACCCGCTGGGCCTTTCCTGCGTGGAACTGCTGGCGGTGGAAGGCATGGAACTGCTGGTGCAGGGCGCCGACCTCATGGACGGCACCCCCATCTACGACATCAAACCTTATATCCCTTATGCCGATGCCTGGCCCCAGGCCCGGTCCGGTTTCGTGAGCGGTGCGCCTGAGGCCACCCTGCAGGTGGTTATCCCCGAGGACCTGCCCCTGGATGCCACCCAGCGGGAGGCTCTGGCCCAGGTCTTAGCCCTGGACCCCCGCCCCGCCTACCAGGACAGTCCGGACAAAGTGTATGGCATGGTTTTCGATAAGATGGATATCCGGTTCACCGTAAAAGACGGAGTATTAACGATAATCGGTATAGTAAAATGAACAGACTTTTCTCGCTGGCAGCCCTGTGCCTCCTGATTCCCATGCTGGCATTCGCCCAGGAAACCGGACAGAAACTGGACAAGAAGAACCTTGTGATCAAAGAGTGGAACACAGATCCCAAGGGCGGCAACAAGGCATTGGATCACGTGACCACATTCAATCCCGAAGGACAGAAGATAGAAGAAATCGAGTACGGTACCGACGGCCAGAAATGGCGCAAGCGCTATGAACGTGACGCCCAGGGCCGCGTGGCCACCGAATATGTATACGACGGCCGCAACCGCCTGCAGACCTACAAGAAGTTCGAATACAATGAATTTGGACGCAAGAAAGTGCAGTATACCTATAATGCAAAAGGTAAGCTGCTTACTATCAAGCACTACGAGTACATTGCCCAGCCGGTGCAGCAGCAGGAACAGAAGGTGAACTTCTATTAGAGGCCGTTCCGGAATTCAGTGGGGGTGACCCCCGTCTTTTTCTTGAAGAAACGGGAGAAGTAAGACTGGTCCACAAGGCCGGTCTTTTCTGCTATCTGGGCAATGGAGAGGGACCGGTCCTTCAGGTACTGCTTGGCCATATTCAGGCGGGCGATCTCTATCCAGTCGATGGCCGTGCGGTGCGTGTGGTTCTTGACGGTCTTGTTCAGGTAGTTGGGGGTAACGCCCAACAGGGTGGCGTAATCGGCCACATTCATGGGCGCCTTGTCCCGCTCGAAGACCATCTGGAGGAATTTTTCGGGGATGACGGCAACGCGGGAAGGGCCGCGCAACTGCCCCAGAATCAAGTCCATTGCACTCTGCAGGAAGGCCCAGTCCTTGTCTTCAAAGGCGGCGTCCATACGCTTGAACAGGGCGGCCATGAACACGGCGTCGTCAAACCAGAAGCTTTGTAACAACGCTTCCTGGTTGTGCAGGACCGGGTAAGAGGCGTCTTTCAGGAAATCGATGGTGAAAGAACCGTCGTACCCTACGGCGTTGCTCACGTGTTTGACGATAATCTCCTTATCGCCGGGTACCAGCAGCAGCTGACCGGGATTCATCAGGTAATTCCTCCCTTCCACTTCCACCAGGGCTTCCCCTTCCATCAGAAAGGAGTAGCCAATGCTTCCGGGTTTGTAATTCATGTGATTGTAAACCCGGTAGCCTTCAACGTGGTAGAGTTTAATCCGAAAAAGGTTTTTCATTTATAGTTAAGGTTAAAAGTCTACATCGAAGCCAATATTGACCGTGAAATTCTTTTTGGCCTCCGGGCGCCGGTGCGTCAAACGCCAGAAGCAGTCTACGCGAAGGACACGAAAGATATTGGAAATGCCCACGCCCACTTCTACATAAGGGGTCTTGCTGAGCGTGTTGATAGTTCCCGGGGGAGTCCAGAAAGGAGCCTGGCCGGGCTGGTTCTGCGGGGAAATGGTGCCCCAGGCAAAGCGCACGGTGGCCACTTCCCGCAGGTCCAGTTTCTTGATGAGCGGAATCTTGCCCAGGAAGAAACCATTGAAGTTATGCTCGTAATAGCCGGATATCCAGCGGTCCGATGCAAATTCATAGTAATCCATGCAGGCGAAGGCCGTGCGGTCCAGGAAGAAGGTCTGGTTGCCCTCGTGGAGTTTGAGGAGGGTATAGGGGACGCTGCCAAAGATGGCGCCGCCTTCCAGGGTGAAGCGCCCGAAGCCGATGGCCGTGGCGGGAACCCGCCAGTTCATGATGAGTTCCGTACGCAGGTATTTGACGTCTTCCGGTGAAATGCCGGGGATGCCGGCGATGACGTTCATGGTAATGACCGGATACTTAGTGAAGAGGTAGCGCTTCTTGAAGTAGTTGCGGGTGACGCGCTCTTCCCAGGAAAGACGCAGCTGTGCGTGCAATTCATTGGTGGTGTAGCTGGCTTGCGGAAGGCCGTCCGACGCACGGAAAAGCGGCACGTGCTCATTGCCCCAGATGCGGGAACGGGTAAATGCGAAGTACGTGTTCACGTTGGGATGGAACTCATGCTCATAGGCAATCCGGAAGGAGTGCACCATGCTTTGCATATTGCCATGGTTGCGGGCAAAGATGGAGGAGAACAGGTTCTGGGCCGTGAAAACGCCCGTGCCGCTGCCCAGCTGCGTGAAATCCTTCTTGTAATCCAGCGTAAGCATTTGCTGGCGTTCCCGGTTGAAATTGAACTCCGTGGTGAGCTCCCATTTGGGCATGTGGTCCTTGAAGCCGTAGGCGATGTAACCGCCCAGGCGGATGAAGGTGGAGAAATACTTGGTGGTGCGTCCGCCCACGGCCAGGCGCAGGCCCTCGGTGTCGTTGTGCACGATGGTACGGGCCCATCGGCCATACTCGAACTTCCAGTCTTCCAGGCGGATGTACTGCTGCGTGATGGCGGTGGTGATGGCAAACGCTACGTCGTAGACGGGCAGCGACTTGATTTCGTCCACCATCTTGTAAATGCCCTTCTCGCGTTCCGTGAGCGGATACGGGCGGGCCTGGTCCCAGTAATCATTGTCCCTGTGCTCTACATTCCGGGCCACTACAGGGTCTGAGGAGGTGAGGGCGTCGCGGTCCGTCACGGGCTCGTAGACCGGAGGCTCGTAGTGGATGTTGCGGTTGGCCAGGACCGAAATCATCTTGGACTTGTCGTTGAGCGTGATGGAGAAGTCGATGAACAGACGTTCGTCGGCGTAGAACCATCGGCCCTCCGGGGTGCGCATATTCTCGATGTCCAGGTTGATGTGACGGATCCAGTTCACGTTGGAAGCCACGGAAAGGGCCGCGTGCACGCTTCGGATGCCGAAGTCCTGGGCGTCAATCTGCATTTCGCCGTCCAGCGTGGGGGAGGTGACCAGCTTCTTGGGATGGAAGCGCAACACGTAGGTCTTGCGGCCCTCCACCTGCAAGCTGTCCACCAGGAAGTAATTGTAGAAGATATGGGAGCTGGCGGCCGCCGGGTTGGGAATGTCCAGGTTGAAGACACCGATGCTGGGCCTGTAGAAATTGGTCTTGAGGAGGTAGGAGCCCGTAAACGTGCGGATGATGTTGTCTTCCGGCAGGCCGGAGATACGGGTGGCACGCATAACCTCCCGGATAAACTCCGGCTTCTGGGAATGGTAGATGTCGGACACGTTCTCCGAGATCATGGCCGGGATATAGGACTTGCCGGTGATGGCCGATGTGTCGGCGTACTGACGGATGAATCCCAGGGTATTCTCCACGGCTCCCAGGGCCAGCAGATCCTCCATATTGGTCACGTCCATCTCTATCTTGGAATAGATGCGCGAGTTCCAGTCCGGACCGCGGTCGGGGTCGTTCACCTTGAGACTCTGGTCCAGTTTGCGCAGGATGGACTTGATGTAGCGGTCGTCGGGTTTCACCACGGCGGCCTCCAGCTGACGGGGATCGGGCACCAGGCGGAAATCAATCTCCGAGAAAGCGCCCCGCGTCACCGTGACGGACTGGGGCAGATAGCCGATCATCTGGGCGGTGAGCACCTTGGCCTCCTGGGAGCGGGTTTCCAGGCTGTAGGACCCGTTCAGGTCCGTGGATATGCCGATGGTGGTCCCGTCGAAGTAAACGCCCACGAACGGAAGGGTTTCCCCGGTTTCGGCGTCGTAGACCTTCCCGCGCACACGAGTGCTCTGCGCGGCGGCCGTGAAGGCGCCGAGCAGCAGTAGCAGCAGGATGGTCAGACGTTTACTCATTTAACTGTATAAGGCGTTTAACAGTGCCAGGGCCCAGGATGCTGGCAGGATGCGGACAAGGAGGGCCACGGCTTTATAATCTATGCGCGGAATCACGCGTACTTTCATATGTTTCTTACGCAGCTGGCGCAGGACGGCGCGGGCGATCACGTCCGGGGACATGCCTCCCAGTTCGTCCTTCTCAATCTTGGCCAGGTTTTTCTCCATGGCGTCCTTGTAAGGGGATGCCGGGTCTTCGGCGCACTGGTTCTTGCGGCGGGCCTGGGTGAAACCGGTGGCGACGTCGCCGGGCAGGATGCTGCAGCACTGGATGCCGGTACCCTTGAGTTCCATGGACAGGGACTGGGACAGGGACAGGAGCGCCGCCTTGGCCGATGAATAGAACCCCTGGAAGGGAAGCTGCAGGATGGCCATCACGGAGGTGATGGTGATGATACGGCCGAAGCCTTGCTTCCGGAAAGTGGGCAGGCAGGCCTGGATGGTCTTGAAAGAGCCGAAGTAGGTGGTCTCGAACTGGGCGCGGGCCTCTTCCTCCAACGTGCCCTCCACGGGCCCGAAGATGCCGTTTCCGGCATTGCAGACCACGGCGTCCAGCCGGCCCTCGCGAGAGAGGATGTCGGCCACGACGGCTTCTGTCATGGCGGCGTCGTTCACGTCCAGCTTGACGGGCACGATGCCTTCCTGGGGCGCGTCGATGGTGCCGCGGCGGCTGCCGGCGTACACTTTCATACCGGCGCTGGCCAGCATGTGGGCGGTGGCGGCGCCGATTCCGCTGCTGCCGCCGGTGAGGAGAACTACTTTCACTTCCATAATTCAGAACGGAGCGTAAAGGTTTCGGGGAGGGGCATCTTGTAGACGCTGTCCCGGAGGAATCCCTTGAAATGGTCTTCCGAAACGGCATCCTGCTGCGCCACAGAGATGGTCTCGCCAATGCTCAGGGCCGGATGCGTACCCTTTTTATTAAACAGTTCGTGGAACAGGCGTACAAAGCGCACGCGGTAATCGATGAGGCCCAGGGCGTAGTAGAAGTGGGAATTCCGGTCAAAGAAACGGATGGGCACAATAGGAACGCGGGCTTTCCGGATAAGGCGGATGGCGGCGTCCTGCCAGTCCCTCTCTTCCAGGATCCAGCCCTTGAGAGGCCTTACATCGGCCACGGCCCCGGAGGGGAAGAGAGCCAGGGGCTCCCCGCCGTGCAGCTGTGCCAGGGCGCTCCTTACGCCGCTGATGCTGGTGGCGGTGGTGCCGCTGCTGGCGTTGGTGACGGGACTTACCGCAATAAAATTGGGCGCAAGGCCGTGAATCCACATAAGGAGTTCGTTCACCATCACCTTGGTCTTGGGGCGCACGTGCCCCAGCAAATCTACCAGGCAGATGCCGTCCAGATGGCCGTAGAAATGGTTGGCGATGACGATGAAAGGACCTTCGGGAAGGTTGAGCCTTTCCGGGTGGCCTATGCGGAAATCCACCTGCAACTGGTCCAGGAGGCTTTTGGCAAAGTCCGGACCGGGTTCTACCCCCATGTCTTCCACGCTCTGGTGCAGCGTGTTCACCTTGCCGATCCCGGTGAGCCAGAGACCCAGCTTGAACAAAAGTTTCCCCCGTTTTCCGGCGAAAATAGGGGAAAGGTCTGCGGCTTGTTCGGGCGTAATAACCATGGGCTTATTCCTGATTCCTGGGCGGGTCTATCTTGGCATAGTACTTTCTGTCGCGGAAGAAACCGCGCAGATAGAAGAATATGATGAGCAGGGCGGCGCCTACGGCGATGTAGTCGAAAAGCCCGATCATGAAGTCGTTGTGGAAAAGGGTGATGGGCTTTTTCCAGGTGGAAAGCCAGGGGATGTACATGAAGCAGATGTTCACGATGATGAGCATAAGACGGAACTCCGTGGGGCCCAGACCACTGTAGGACAGGCGCATCTCGCCCTTCAAGTGACAGTCGATGTACACGTAAATGCTGAGCATCAGGTAGGCGATGAGGGCGAACATGGCGAAACTCATATTGACCAGCGGGCTGCAGCCCACGCCGATGAACATGATGGTCTCGTTGATGACGTCCACGTTGTGGTCGATGAAAAAGCCGTAGGTCTTGCGCTGCGTATGGCGCACGCGGGCCAGGCTGCCGTCCAGGGAATCTCCGAACCAGTTGACGAACAGGCCGAAGCAGGACAGCCACAGCCAGTGCAGGTTCAGGTTGGAGAGGCTGTAACCGGCGGCCATGATGAGCGCGCCGATGAACCCTACCAGGGTGAGCATGTCGGAGGTAACCCAGGCGGGCATCCTCTCTGCCAAATACACTAATACCTTCTTCTCCAGGGGATTCAGGATGGAAGTCTGAATCCGGTTGGCTTGTTTCTTCTCTTCACTCATTGCTTGTAGTCACTCTTCAATCAATCTTACAATCTACAAATATACAATTATTTCTTGGAAAAGCGTCTCAAAAGCGTGCGCATATGTCTCCAACCCTGCTTGAGGAAGGTGTCGGAATGCCGCTCCCGTTTCTCCGGATACATATCCATGAAGGTGACCAGGATGCCGGAGTCGAAGACGTCTCCGAATTCATCGTTGATACCCGTGCCGAAGTAAATCATGGAAGGGGAGAGGTTCATATAGGTATTGACCAGCGGGGGGATGGATACGCCCATCTTCTGGATTTCGGCCTTGAGGATGCGGTAACCCTCCTTGAAATCCTTTCCCTTGAACAGATGATAGTAGCGCCGGCGCGTGGAACGGTCCAGTTTGACTTCCTTGCGGATCTTGATGAGGCGATGCCCCTTGCCGAAGTACTTTTTGAGGAAGCACATCACCAGTTCCCGGGCCTGGGTAGGGTATTCCCGGTAGATAGTGGCCTTGCCGAAGAAGTACTTGATGCGTTTCTTGTAAAGGACGCCCAGGGCGGCAATACCGTCGAACAGGTTGTCCAGGGCATAGAGGCTCTTGGCGCCGGACTTGGAACTCTGATAATCTATGGAAACAAAACTCCGGCCCAGTTCCAGGGTGTAGGGGAGATACTCCTTGATGAACTTCTTGGAGAACTGGAACATATGCGAGGAGGTGAGCACGGGCTGTCCTTCCCGGTTGTAGAGGGCCTGGTCGCAGATGCAGAAGCGGTATCCGCCGATGATTTCCTGCGTGTCGGGATCCCACAGGACCAGCTGCCTGTAGCCGAAGGCGGGGTCTGTGTCGAACTCGTCGATATCCAGCGCTTTCCCCGTTCCGCCGCCGTCGGCGCGGAAGGCGATTTCCCGCAGCCGGCCAATCTCCCGGATCACGTTCACAGCTTTGGGCCCCACCACATACAGTTCGTTGCCGGCGCGGTTGGTGGTGCGCAGGAGGGTTTGGGGCGTGAGTTCGGCCTTGAGGGCTTCCCGGCTTACGGGCTCAATGACAGGTTCCATGGTCATAGGACATCTTATTGAATGCTAAATTAGCCCAATTTTGTGACAAAAACAAAAATTTGTATCTTTGTAAACTTGAATAAACCTATGCGCAGAAGCTGGAAAGAATTACTGAGCAAGTTTGCGATGTTCGTCGTCACAAGCAGTGTGGGAACCGTCATTGACTTGGGGCTTCACTGGGTGCTGGCAACGTACGCTTTCCGGGGGAATTACTGGGGATCGTTCTGGATTGCCCCTACCATTTCCTTCGAGGTGGCCGCCATCGCCAATTTCTGCATCGCCTATTTCTTTGTCTGGACAGAGCGCATCACCCAGCACAATACCCGCAGTTTCTTCCGCCATCTGGCTGCTTACAATGCCGCCTGTATCGGCGCCTATATCCTTAAACTGATTGCCATGCAGGGATTCCATTTCCTGTTCGTGTCCCTGCACTGGTTGCAGGACAGCACCCTGGAACCCGTCCTGTGCAACCTGCTGGGCCTGTGCTTCAGCGGCGGATTCAATTTCTTCATGAGCGAATTCGTCATCTTCAACAAGACAAACAAAAACAACACATATATAAACGATTAGCACCATTATGAAAGATTCCATCATCATCCTCTGTGGCGGCGGCCCTGCTCCGGGCATGAACACCGTCGTGATGTCTGTGGCCAAGACATTCCTGTCCAACGGTTACCGCGTAATCGGCCTGCACGGCGGTTACAGTGGCCTCTTCTCCAAGGCCCCCCGCACCGAAGACATCGACTTTTTCAAGGCCGATGCTTACTTCAACCGCGGCGGTTCCTACCTGCAGATGAGCCGTTTCAAACCCACCGACAAGGATTTTGAAGACAACTTCAACCTGGCCCTCTTCCAGGAGAACAACATCAAGTTGCTGGTGACCGTGGGCGGCGACGACACCGCTTCCACCGCCAACCGTATTGCCAAGTTCCTGGAGGCCAAGCAGTATCCCATCAAGAACATCCACGTGCCCAAGACCATTGACAACGACCTTCCGTTGCCCATGAACACCCCTACCTTCGGCTTCAACAGTGCCAAGGACGAGGGCGCCCACCTGGCCCGCACCGTGTATGAGGATGCCCGCACCAGCGGCAACTGGCTCATCATCAGCGCCATGGGCCGCAGCGCCGGTCACCTGGCCCTGGGTATCGGCGAAGCCACCCATTGCCCCATGACCATCATCCCCGAGATGTTCAACAAGACCACCATCACCCTGGACAAGATTGTGAACCTGGCCCTGTCCTGCATTCTCAAGCGCAACATCCTGGGTATCCCTTACGGCACCGTGGTGGTGGCCGAAGGCGTTTTCCATGACCTGAATCCCCAGGAAATCAAGGACGCCGGCGTTTCCATGACCTACGACGAGCATGGTCATCCGGAACTGGGCAAGATCTCCAAGGCCGTCCTGTTCAACGACATCCTGGAGAAGAAGTTCAAGGCCATCGGCCTCAAGGTGAAGACCCGTCCCGTGGAGATTGGCTACGATGTCCGCTGCCAGGATCCCATCGCTTACGACCTCACTTACTGCACGGAGCTGGCCATGGGCGCCTACGAGCTCTTCGCCAAAGGCGAGACCGGATGCATGGTGTACGTAGATGCTTTCGGCAAGGCCAATCCGCTGTACCTGAAGGACCTGCAGAACGAGGAAGGCAAGATTCCTCCGCGCCGCGTGGCCATTGACGGCGGCATCGCCCAGAACTACTACAACCACATCTGCCACTTCATCACGCCCGCCGACTACGAGGCCGCCAAGAAGTATGTGAAGGATCCCGAAGCCTACGACTTCAAGAAGATCCTGAACTGGTAAGATGCGCCTGCTAAGGCCGGTATGTTTTTTCCTGCTGGCAAGCTCTCTTCTGATGGCTTGTCAGCGGGAAACCATTATACCGGAGCAGGTCACTCCCGTGGAACGCCCGTCCATCATTCCCGAGAAGCTGGACTCCGTTCCGCGGATGTATATCACCGTGCCTCAGAAGATTACCTCCCGGGACTACTGGACCGATTCCTGTTCGGTCCGCATTGTGGCCAAGATCCAGGGCCGGGACACCCTGGTGTTCGAAGCCGACAGCGCCCAGGTGAAGGGACGCGGCAATTCCAGCTGGAGCGCTTATCCCAAGAAACCTTACGCGCTTAAACTCAAGGAGAAGGCTAATCTGATAGGAACGGGAAAAACCCGCCACTGGGTGCTCCTGGCCAACTGGATGGACCGTACCCTCCTGCGCAACCAGGTGGCCTTTGAAGCCGCGCGCCGTACCTCTCTGGAGTGGACGCCTTCCGGCATTTTCGTGGAACTGTATATGAACGACCCCGACTATCCGGAATATGGTTTCGAGTACAAGGGGCTGTACTGGCTGGGGGAAAAGGTACGCGTGGAAGGCTCGCATTTCAAGGCCGACTATCTCTACAGTTTCGATACTTCGGACAAGAATGAAGCCGATTTCTATGCCTGGTGCCATTATTTTCAAGGTGGTGTCTGGCAGGAAGGGGAAGTCCCCGTAACGGTGCGGTACCCCGACAAAGACGACTACCCCCAGTATTACTGGATCAGTTACCTCAGGGACGAGTGCCTGAACGCCTTGCAGGACATGGAGGACGCCATCTATCATATGGGTACCGACACCTGGCGCAGCAAGGTGGACCTGGATACCTTCTGTGACTGGTATATCGTCCACGAACTGTGTTTCAACAAGGAATCCCGCCATCCCAAGAGCTGCTTCATGTATATCCGGGACGGCGTTTTCTACGCCGGCCCCATCTGGGACTTCGACTGGAACACCTTCATCAAGTCCGACGAAGTTCCCCACTTGAAAATCCGGAGTTCCCTTTATTATTTCCAGCTATTTCCGCAGCCGGCTTTCCGGAACCGTCTGAAAGCCCGCTGGAAAGTGCTGAAACCCCGTTTTGAGAGTCTGTTGGACTATATAGACCAGCAGGCCGACTGGATTCGGGTGCCCGAGGAACGCAACCATGATATGTGGCCCTGCTATCCCAATCCGATGGCCGAAGCCGAGAACGACGGTCACGTGAACTTCGACGAAGACCTCTCTTTCCAGGAGGCCGTGGACAAGATGAAAGAGGCGGTGCAGTGGCGCATCGACGTACTGGAAGAACAGTTTGCACTATTGGAATAATGAAACAACTGATTTATCAGCTGCTTCCCCGCCTGTGGGGGAACGGCCGCTTTTCCTCCATAGACCAGGCCAGCCTGGATTATTTGAAAGATACCCTGGGAATGGACTGGGTGTGGTGCACGGGCGTCATCCGCCACGCCACCCGCCTGGGCGACGAGCCCCAGAAGGTGGTGAAGGGAGACGCCGGTTCGCCTTACGCCATCACGGACTACTATGACGTGAATCCCTATCTGGCCGACGATCCTGCCGCCCGCATGCAGGAATTTCAGGCCCTGGTGGACCGCATTCACGCCGCCGGGCTCAAGGTCATCATCGACTACGTCCCCAACCACGTGGCCCGGGAGAACGTGAACTTCGGGACCGACGACGACAAATCCGTGCACTGGGCCCCGGAAAACGACTTTTACTATTATCCTGGGGAGGCGTTGCGCCTCCCCGTGGACGCCCACGGCTATGAGGAATTCCCCGCCAGGGCGTCCGGCAACGTGTTCACATCGGCCCCTACGGTCAACGACTGGTACGAGACCGTGAAACTGAACTATGGAGAGACGCACACCAAGACCTGGGACAAGATGCTGGACATCGTGCTGTTCTGGGCGGCCAAGGGCGTGGACGGATTCCGCTGCGATATGGTGGAACTGGTGCCGCCGTCGTTCATGACCTGGCTCATCGCCTCCGTGAAGAAGAAGTATCCGCAGGTGAAGTTCATCGCCGAGGTGTACGAGAGAGATAAATACCGCCTGTACGCAGAGCACGTGGGTTTTGACTGGCTGTACGACAAAAGTGGCCTCTACGACACCCTGCGGGCGGTTTGCTGCAACAATGCATCGGCCCGCGGCATCACCGCCTGCTGGCAGTCGCTGGGAGATTTGCAGCCCCGGATGCTCAATTTCCTGGAGAACCACGACGAACAGCGCCTGGCGTCGGACTTCTTCTGCCACACCCCGGAGGCGGGCTTTGCCGCCCTGGCGGTTTCCCTGCTGCTGAACGACGCTCCCTTCATGCTCTACTTCGGGCAGGAGTGTGGGGAGCGGGGAATGCAGGCCGAGGGTTTCAGCGGCCGCGACGGACGCACTTCCATCTTCGACCGCTGCAAGGTTCCTGCGCTGGAAAAACCCGACAAACACGTGCTGGCACGCTATTCAGACATTCTGTTCTGGTCCAAGAATCCTGAATTTGCCAGCGGGAAGACCTTTGACCTGTGCTATTGCCAGGGACCGTCCTTCAATCCGGACCGCCATTTCGCCTTTATGCGCGCGGAAGGCTACACCGCCTACCTGGTGGTGGCCAACTTCGGCAAGATGCAGGAAATCACCATCACCATTCCGCCCGAGGCCCTGGATTATCTGGGCGTCAAGGCGGGTAAGACGGTGTATACGGTGGAGGTGAAGGAAAACGATTACGCGCTCATCCACATTCAATGACTGCCGTCATTGAATAGAATTGTTTCACATCTGGGGGCCTAATCCCCCAGACCCCCTGGGTCGGCCGAAGGCCTCCGAGTCACTTGATCTGTCGTCTGCGGAATTCCGAGATAGTGACGGCTGTGGCAACCGCGGCGTTGAGGGATTCGGAACCCGGGTCGTCGGCCGGGAACGGAGGAATGTAGAGGCGGTCGCTTACACAGGCGGCCGTCTCTTTTGAGATGCCGTCGGCTTCGTTACCTATAATAATGACGGAAGGGGCTAATTTTCCGTTATCCAGCGTTTTCCGGTACAGGTTTTCCCCGTCCAGGAAGGTGCCGTACACCTTGCCGCCAGCTTGCAGGGCCGCCCGGCACAGCTGCGGAATGGGCGTATAGTGGAAGCGTACGCGGAAGATGGCGCCCATGGTGGCCTGCACCACCTTGGGGTTGAAGACGTCCACGGTGTCCGGCGAGGCGAAGACGGCGTCTATCCCGAACCAGTCCGCGATGCGCAGGATGGTCCCTAGGTTCCCGGGGTCCCGGATGCCGTCCAGGGCCAGAAACAGGCCTTTTGCGGGCATTTCGCCGGCGTCCAGGTCATCGGGCCGCCGCACCAGCGCCAGGGCCGGAGAAGGGGAGGAAAGGCCCGAAATGCGGGCCATTGCTGCCTCGCCAATATCGGTCTTCCGATACACTTTCTCT
>JAEEGL010528295.1_pt1 | contig 26814 bp, 28 predicted proteins | sample 9134231 | NCBI WGS metagenome assembly JAEEGL01 (sample SAMN16246548, study PRJNA631951) | gut metagenome | biome: gut microbiome; feature: rumen; material: fiber-attached | host: Bos | place: Iran: Karaj | collected 2018-10 | reverse complement strand
AAGAGTCGGTTTTTCTTAAGCTGCTACGCGCCCACCCAGGGGCACAAAGCATGTTTGTTTTAATCCGCTGTTTATTTTTGTTTCTAGTCTCCACACTGTCCACGTCAGTGGAACCCCGTGAAGCGTACCAGCTTATGCTTAATTTATCACGTTTATGCTAATTCGTCAAGGTCTTCGTCGCTATAATCCGTCTGAGGATCGAGCTGCTGAATTGAATTGCGGTCACCAAGCTGATATTTCTGGTGATGTGCGCGACGCTTCTGTTCTTTCGCCTCGAGCGTAATGACTGGAATGTCCGATTCTTCTTCGACGGATTCAACTGGCTGCTCGTCAACTTTGCTTGCGTCGATAACCTTCCAGAGTTCGCGAAGAACTTCAGTCAAACCCTGATGGGCGGAGCTAGAAATTGCAAAAATCTTCGCGTCGGAATTCTCTTTGAGAATGGCGGCCATTTGCATCTTCACGATTTCTTCGTCGAGACCCTCGCACTTAGTCAAAGCAATAATTTCTGGGCGAGCGGCGAGCTCGGCGGAATACTTTTCGAGTTCCCCGCGAATGTCGCGGTAGGCTTTGCCGGCGTCCTCAGAATAGACATCGATGAGATGGAGCAAAACTTTCGTGCGCTCAACGTGGCGAAGGAAGCGGTCGCCGAGGCCTTTGCCATCGGATGCGCCCTCAATAAGGCCTGGGATATCTGCGATTAGAATACTATGGTCGTCAACCTTCGCGACGCCAAGATTTGGCGTGATAGTCGTAAATGGATAGTCTGCGATTTCTGGCGTGGCGTTCGACACGACCGAGAGGAAGGTGGACTTCCCTGCGTTCGGAAAACCAACGAGACCAACGTCGGCAAGAAGTTTGAGCTCGAGTTCGGCATCATAAGATTCGCCTGGATTGCCAAGCTCAGCGATTTTTGGTGTCTGGCGCGTAGAGCTACGGAAATGCCAGTTGCCATAGCCGCCATCGCCACCATGTGCGACGATTTGGCGGTCGCCATCGAAAGTAAGATCGGCCACAATCTCACCATCGCGCTTAACAACAGTACCGATTGGAACTTCGACAATCAGATCTTTGCCAGATTTACCGCTAGATTTCTGGCCGGAGCCGGCCTTGCCATCCTCAGCAATAAGCTTCGGCTGGAAACGGAAGTCGATCAAGGTATCGCAATCTTTGCTGGCAGCAAAAACCACGTCGCCGCCTTTGCCGCCATCACCACCATCCGGACCACCCTTCGGGATGTAGATTTCGTGACGGAAAGAAATTGCGCCGTTGCCGCCTTTGCCGGCCTTAATATAGACTTTCGCGGTATCAACAAACATATCTATATTTTAACATATTTTCGCTACTCGCGCTAGCACGAGAATTAACGGCGGGCGTGGATGTAGTTGAAGCCGAGGGCATGGCCCCAGTCGATGTTAGACTGGTAGACGACGTTGAGCTTGCCGTTCGGACCACCGAAGTTCATTTCCTGAATCGTAATACTTTGGCCCTGGTTGACACCAACAACCACGCCGACGTGACCATAGCCACTAGTCGAAGTCTGAACGACGGCGCCATAAGCCGGAGTCTTATTCACAACGAAGCCACGGGCCGCCATTGCGCTAGCCCAGCTACGAGCGTTACCAATCGCGCCAGTAGGAAGCCAGTAGTTGCTTGGCATATTTGCGCGGCGCCAGTACCATGCAAACCAAGTACAGTTACCGAAGGCGCCTGGGTTATTCCAACTCTTAGTGGCGTAGTACATGTTGCGCCAGTAGGCGTAGTTCTGAACCTGGAAGAGGCCGCTACGTGCGCCATAGTTCGAGACGACCGTGTAGCGGTTGCCACCTGGGTTATAGGTTGGGACGACTGGGCGTGGCGCGACATAGTCCGGAGATTCCTTTTCTGGCAACTTACCGCCAGGAAGAAGGAGAACCATACCGCCCTTGCATTCAACACCCTCAAGGTCGTTCAAAAGAATCATTTCGTCATAATTCGACTGATACTTTTCGGCAATGCCATGGTAATTGTCGCCATCCTTAACCGTATAGACAATACCAGATTTGGTTGGGAGATAAAGTTTCTGGCCAACAGAAAGCGAGGCATTTTTCTTCAAATTATTACTATGGCGGACCTGCTCCTCGGTAACGCCGGTAATCTTATTCTTTGCGAGAATATCCTGGATGGATTCACCGCTAACTTCAACAGTATAGACCACCACACCGCGCTTAATATCGATATCGATAATGAACGGCTTATCAATCACAGTGCCGGTCGTACTAGTCGTACCAGTACTTTCATAAATCGCGTTTACCGTAACGTAGTTTTCTGAAATCGTAGCCATGGATGGGAGCGAAACGGTGTTTGCGATATTCGCGACGGTGTAGGTCTCGGAAATCTGGTCAGCAGTCACCGAGAAGGTCTCGTCACTGAGGACCGATGCAATCGGGGTCTTTGCGCTAAGCTGATCGTGGCGCGAGCCAAAAAGCATGACGACAAAAATCAAGGCAAAAACGCCCAAATACGGTAACACTTGCTTAATAATGAGTTCGAATCTTTTCATAATAATTTATAAGCGCCCACCGGCTTATCCCCCTCTTATTATTATATCATAAACGGCATATTAGAGGACTTTGCAGAGCTCTTTGCAGTAGTTCTTGATATTGGCGTTGTGGCCGGCTTCGGTCGTAGCGTAATACATCTTGCCGTCGTCGCCAGTCAAGAAGTAGAGATCCTCCGTATCGGTCGGCTCAGAAACCGCTTTCATCGCGGCAAGACTTGGCGTCGAAATCGGGGTTGGCGGGAGACCGGCGCAGCGGCGAGAATTCCATGGGCAGCCGATAGTATTCAAATAAGACATGTCGTTCTTATTGCGATCCGGATTAATTTGGTCAGCCTGGTAGGCAATAATCGCGTCAGAGCCAAGCACGATGCCGCGCTTCAAGCGGGTCAGGAAGACCTGCGCGACGTGACGACGCGATTCATAATCGCCGGTCGATTCACGCTGGACAATCGAAGCGAGCGTAATGCCCTGATGAAGCGTGAAGCCTTGGGCTTGATATTTCTCGACTAGCCCCTCTTTCTTGATGGCATTCCACATTTCGTCGAAGACTTTCGTCAGCACTTCGTCGAGCGTTGCGGTCTGATAAAACTCGTAGGTATCGCCCCAAATGTAGCCTTCGAGCGAGGCATCGTCCGGCTTGCTTTCGAGCAATTTGTGAGTGTATTTCTTCGCGAAGGCAGCCTCAACATCTTCGGCGCTATAGCCTACCGCAATGAGCTTTTTCTTCGACGCGGCAATCGTCTCGCCCGGGAGGAAGGTAATGCGGAAGACCTTTGCGGCCACGCCTTCATAGAGCGACTGGACGATGGTTTTGACGTCCATATCTTTTGCGAATTGGTAAGTGCCAGGCATCATAGCTTTGTTGCCGGCAAACATCGAATGATAGATCTTGAATGCGAACGCGGACTTGATGAAGCCCTGTTTTTCGAGGTTAGCCGCAATCTTTGATGCGCCCTCGCCCTCTGCGACTACGAATTCTTCGGTCGGGCAGATGCCGTCACATTTTTTGACTGGCATGAGGCTAGCTTGATACCAAATCACGGCGGAAGCGCCAGCGATGATTATAAGTAGCAATGCAATTGCGCCGCCGAATAGTAGTTTGCGCTTCAAGTTTTTAGCCATTTGTTAACTCCTCTTCAATTTTTGCTAGATCTGGACGTTCAAGGAAATCCTGTAGAATAATCGTCGCAGCCTCGGCATCAACAGCACCCGCTTTGCGATCGGCGCGATTCGGCTTGAGCAGTTCTTCGGCCGCAATCGAGGTATAGGATTCGTCCTGGAAATAGACGGCCGGTTCGAACCCTTCGTGCTCTTTAAAATATGCTTTGAGAGTGTCGATAAATTCGTGAACCGAAGCAGTCTGACGAGTCTCCTCACCGCTGTTATTGCGCGGCGAACCGGACACGATACAATCGGCGCGCTCGAGGCGATAATTCTTCGCGATATTCGCGAGTTCGTCGCCATCGACCGGCACCATGCCACGCGGCACGGCAATACGAACCGCCGTGTCAGCAAAAGCTAGGCCGATTCTTTTCGTTCCTACATCAAGCGCTAAAATTCGCATTATTGTTCAACCGTGACTTTGATCTGAACTTTGTTCGGATCGCTTGGCACGCTCGTGACCCAGAAGTAATTTGGATTCACGGAAACGCTAGAGACGCCATTAATTGACTGCAAGAGGTGCTTGACTTCACCGACCTTCTTGCCCAAGGATTTGTCAGCAACCATTTGCTCGGTAACTTTCGGACCAGTGATGACGGAAGTCTTCAACCTTGCGGTGCTTTCGTCGGTGGTGTTCTGGAATTTTTCGAAGAATGCTTCGTTTTCGCCGGCGCTGTAGATAGTCTGAGTCTTGTCGCCGCTAGCGTTTTCTTTGAGCTTCTTCGTGATGAAGGTTTTCACCGATTCCTTCTTCACGGCAAACATCTTGAAGACGACTTCGCGAACAACTTTTGGCTTCACATTTTCACCAACTTCTTCGTCAACATTTGGCGTGACGGTGTCTTTTGGTTCGCCCTGCTCCATGTTGCCAAGGAGAATATATTCGTCGCCGAATTGTTCCTTTAGCTCACTCTGGGCTTCCTTTGCGCTAGCCGCAGTGAGACCGCTCGTTGCAGCCTTCACGTCTTCCTCGGAAACAATCTTGACGATCTTGCTAGAGCCGCCAGTCATAGCGGTGCTCGAAACAGAATACTTCTTCGTAGTATTAATGCCGAGAGTAATGCCAGAAGTCGTGGCGGCAATATTATAGCTATCGCCAACTTCTTTAGCGACGACTTTGATTGGGCTAGAATAAATCGTTTTCTTGAGACAGTTTTTTGGAGCAAAGAAGCTACCGCCGCACTGTTTTAGATATTCATTATCTGCTTTCGCATTGACCGAACCGCCTTCGGCGACAACAAATTCCTTATCGCCGATTTTGACAATCGTATTCGCAGGTATCGAGAACACTAAATCTGCCTCGGAAGAAATGACGTCATTTTCTGGCCGACTTACAGTAATCGTGCCGCTAGCCTTAGTGCCTTTGTCAAGCTCGCCGGTCGCATCGAATTCAGCTTCAGCTTTCTTCGTGACGGTCTTTTCTTCGAGGAAGAAGATGCCCTCTTTTGAATTTGCTTTGTCTTCGTGGTCCACAAAAGTGACTTTTTCGGCAAAGTTAGATTTCGAAGTATGAACAGTGACGACAATTTCGGCGGCAGGCGCAATCGCGGTCGCCCACACAGTAAAGCCGATTAATACGATAAGGACCGCCATGCCAGCAATAATGAATTTGCGGTACTTGGCGAAGTTTGGAATTTTTGCACCCTTCATCTTCGCGACAGTCTTCGCGGCTTTCGAAGAGTTTTCTTTCTCTTCTGGCTCAGGCTCGCCTTCAATCACTTCTTCTTTCGCAGGCTTTTTCGCAAGCACTGGTTCGGCCTTCTTCGGAGCGGTCTTGACTGGGACTTTTTCTTCCTCAGCGACCTTCTCTTCTTCGGCCGGTTTTTCATCATCTTCGATAACGTCATCATCGGCATCATCAGTCGCTTCTTCACCGTCGAGGTTCGGAATCTGAGGCTTGCTCTGGAGGCTCTTCGCGACTGGCATCTTCACAGTCGAAGCGAGGCGCTGGAGCGATTCGTCAGTAGTAATCAAAACAACGGTTTTTTCGTGCTGACGAGCGGTCTTTGCGATGAGTTTGAAATTCACTGCACTACGCAGTACGCCAGCTTTTTTCGGAGGCACGAGTGCGATAATCTTGTGCTTCGCGGCCTTCACATTGGACAGAATATCAGTGATGTCCTGCTCGGGCTCAATATAAATGACGTCTTTATTCATAAGAAATATTATATCAGAGAATTGCGCTTGTGGTAAAATTGACTTAATGGGCATCTTCAGAAAAAAAGAAACCGCTCCTCTAGTAACGCCTGGCGCGCCGGTGGCTGCGCAGAATTTGAGTGAGCTCGTAATTCGCTCGATTCGCGAGGGCGTTTTGATTATTGATGCCAATGGGAATATTGCCCTAGCCAACCCGATGGCGAGCGTCATGATCGGCCGCAGCATCGACGAATTGGTCGGCCTTAATTTCAATTCAAATATTATTCTTCAGAATGAAGCTGGTACTCGCATTGACGAGAATTCAAACCCGATTCTTGGCGCAATTCGCACCGGCGAAAACGTCGAGCGTCGCGACTTAACGTTAGTCACGGTTGGCAGCAACAAAACTACTCCGATTTCCCTGATTGTCACGCCAACGAATGGCGCAAATTCGAGCGTCGTTGTGACATTCCGCGACATTGCGAAAGAGCTCAGCGAAGAGCGCGAGCGCATGGATTTTATTTCGACGGCAAGCCATGAGATGCGCACGCCAGTCGCAAGCATCGAAGGATATTTGGGGCTCGCGATGAATCCGGCAACCGCCACAATTGACGCACGCGCGATGCAATATCTCGATAAGGCGCACGAATCTAGCCAGCACCTTGGACGTTTGTTCCAAGATTTGCTAGATACCACAAAGATGGACGATGGTCAAATTAAGGCCCACATGGAGCCGGTTGAACTCGTTAGTACTGTCAAACAATACGCCGAAACACAAATTCCAAACATCCAAGCCAAAGGCTTAACTTACCAGTTCGGCGCAGACGGCATCGAGCAAGGCGGGCTCAGCATCCAGCAGCTAATTTATGCAAATATCGACCGCGATTTCTTACAAGAAATTCTTAATAATTTAATCGAAAACGCCATCAAATATACGAAAGCCGGCGGCATCGCGGTCAATGTGAAGGCCGACGACCATAATGTTCAGATTATCGTGGCCGATACCGGCATTGGTATCCCGCGCGACGAACTCGATCACATTTTCCAGAAGTTTTACCGCGTCGACAATAGCGACACGCGCGAAATCGGCGGCACCGGCCTCGGTCTAGCGCTCGTCAAACAACGCGTCGAACTGATGAACGGCAAGATTTGGGCCGAAAGCGAACAAGGCAAAGGCTCGCGCTTTATTGTCATGCTATCAAGACTCAGCAAAGAGACCTATGACCAACAACGCTTCCTCTTTGAAAACCAGCAAAGAATGCAAATTAACGCCGCTCAGCACGAGCAAGCCGTGCAGGCCTTCGCGAGCGGCTCCGCCCCAGTAATGACGCAGGTCGCTCAGCCGCAAATTCCGGTCGCACCAGTTGCACCTGCCCCGGCACCCGCCGCTCCTGTCGCACCAGCTCCAGCTCCAGCGCCCGTTGCCCCTGTTGCGCCTGTTCCGCCAGTCGCTCCACAGGCTTAGTTTTTATAGATTTTTTAGCATAAGTGTTATACACTTATATTAGTATGGCCAAGATTATGTTAGTCGAGGACGACAAGTCCTTGCGAGAAATATACAGCATTAGGCTGGTCGCTGAGGGTTACAACATTGTAGCCGCCGGCGATGGTGAGGAGGCTCTCGCACTCGCCGTTCAAGAAAAACCTGATTTGATCATCTCTGATGTGATGATGCCGAAAATTTCCGGCTTCGACATGCTCGACATGCTACGCTCGACGCCAGAAACTAGCCAAGTAAAAGTAATTATGATGACCGCTCTTTCGAGCGAAGATCAGCGTATGCGTGGCGAGAATCTCGGCGCAGATCGCTATCTCGTGAAGTCCCAGGTTGGCATCGAAGACGTAATCAATACCGTCCACGAAGTGCTCGGCGATAAGCCAACCGCAAACGCTGCGGCAAATCTCGATATCGCTGCTTCTATTCAGGCACCTGTTTCACCAAACATTGCAGCTCCTGCCGCTGCACCTGCCGCGCCGGCCGCCCCAGCACCGGCACCGGCACCGGCACCTGCTCCAGCCCCGGCACCAGCCCCGGCACCTGCTCCTGCACCAGCACCAGCACCGGCACCAGCTCCTGCACCAGCAGAACCAATCATTCCTCAGAATCCACCAGTCGCCGCACCCGTTGCTCCAGCGCCAGCTGCCCCAGCCGCACCGGCACCTGCTCCTGCACCAGCACCAGCACCGGCACCAGCTCCGGCACCTGCTCCAGCGCCAGTTACTGAGGGTGGCGAACGCGTAATCCAGCCGATTAGCGATCCGAATAGCCCAGACAATGCCGAAGAAATGGCTCGCAAAATGGACGAGCTCTTGAATGATCCAGCCGCTGCGCCAGCACCAGCACCAATGCCTGCCGCGCCAGAGGCCCCAATCGCACCGAATGCTCAGGCTTAATAAATACATTGCTACGAATTTTGGCGTTTCGCGCCGAGAGGCGGACGAGTTAATTGCTGCCGGCAAAGTCTTGGTCAATAATAAGCCGGCCATTATCGGAACCCGCGTCGAAGAAGGCGACGAAGTTGTTGTTGATGGTAAAAAAATCAAGCAAGAACAGCTCATTTATCTTGCCCTTAATAAGCCAGTTGATTATGTTTGTAGCCGCAAGCGCCAGGGCGACACGCCAACAATGTACGAGCTCTTGCCCGAAAAATATCAGGCGCTCAAAAGCGTCGGGCGTCTCGACAAGAATTCTTCCGGCCTGATTTTACTCACGAACGATGGCGATTTCGCCTACCAAATGACGCATCCGAAGTTCGTAAAGACAAAGGTTTACGAAGTCTTGCTCGATCGCCCGCTTGAACCATTTCACCAGCAAATGGTCGGAGATTTCGGCATCGATTTGCCGGACGGCAGAAGCAAGCTTGGCCTCGAAAGACTCGATGACGGGCGTGCATTTTGGCGCGTCACGATGAGCGAAGGCCGCAACCGACAGATTCGCCGCACCTTCGAGGCGGTCGGCTACAAAGTGAAAAAATTGCACCGCACAGATTTTGGCCCATACCATTTGGACGGGCTAGAATCTGGGCAGTTTGTAGAAATTCGAAAAGTTAATTCTTAAGCAGCTTCGATAGTTTAGCGCGGAAGCTGCTATTTTCTGGCACACCAACGAGAGTGTCCATGCCGACACGAAGTAAGCCCATGGCAGTAATAAAGGTATGATCGAGCTCGCGGTCAGTGGCATTTTCGATGCCCTCAATTGTATCTGGATCAATGAGGTTCACGACCGGGCGGCGAGCAAACGGAAGCTCCTTATACCAATCGCCAGTAGCAAGAACGTCCTGAATTTCAGCAAGACCAGCGCCACCACCGCAGAGCAAAATCTGGCCCGGCAGGGTTTCGACTTGGTCAAATTCTTCGATTGCGAGTTCGACGCCAGACTGCCAGACTTCGAGGTTGCGCTTGATGGCGTCCTGATATTTTTTGTGAAGTTCTGGTTTCATGTTCGGCGATTCGCTGAGAAGCTTTAATTTCTCGGCGTCTTCGAGACTGAGACCAAGGCGCTGCGCAATTTGACGCGTGAAGCTACGGCCACCAAGCGAGAACATCTTCGTGCCCTCAACGCCACCATCATCAACGATTGCAACATCGGTCGTGCCGCCACCAATATCCATTACGATACCGGAGAAATTTGATTCAACATCATCGCCGAGGCAAGCACGGCAAACTGCAAACGGCTCGACAGCGACCGTCACGAGATCAAGCTCGAGTTCATCACAAACACGTTCGATTGCGGAAATGTGAACGAGTGGCGCGAAGGCGGTATAAATCTGAACCACCACTTCCTTACCCTTGAAACCGATCGGGTTCGAAACCTTGTAACCATCAATGCGAAGCGAGACAAGCGCGGAATTAATGAGGCGAACCTCGACGTCTTTGTTATTCGTCTCAAGCGCAACCTCACGACGAGCACGCTCGCCAGCCTTCTGCTGAACCTGGCGGATAATCTTTTCCATTTCGGCATCAGTAATCGGTTTCGAAGCATCAGCGCGACGGTATTTAATCGAGGCAGTGTTGCCCTTAATGAGCTCGCCAGCAATACCGACGACAACTTCATTCGCGCGCACGCCAGCCATGTCTTCGGCCTTTGCGACTGCTTCTTCACAGGTCTGCGCGACGCCTTCGATATCGGCAATTGCGCCAGCATACATATTAGTCGGAAGCTCGTGGGCCTTGCCGACGCCAACAATCTTGATTGTATTCTTGCCCTTCTTTGCAATGAGGGCCTTCACATACTCGGTACCAATGTCGAGCGCCAAAAGGTAATTGGCGGATTCTTTCGACTTTTTCTGGTTCTCAGAAATAAGGTCTTTACCACGAGATAAAATGCTCATGGTTCTATTATATCACTATAAGCTAGCAAGACTAGAGCTCGTCTCGCTGTTCATGATGGCATGAATTTTTGCGTAGATAGAATAGTAGGATTTATAAATAGCCAAATGGTCGTTATAGGTCTCGATCGCAGCATTCGCCGTATAGTAACGCGCGAGGGTCGGATAGTAGTAATAACCATCAATCAACGCGAGCACATATTTTTTCTCAGCCGCAAGTGCGTCTGCCATTCTGGCGATGTGGAGTACGAGCGCAGTCTCGGTCACTTGATTCCTATAATGCGCCTCGGCGAGTTCGTAGTTATATGAGAAGTATTTTTTGTAGTGCTCAGAAAGAATATCTGCGGCGAGTTTCGCCTTGTCGCTCACATCCTCGCGGGACGTAAAGGAAGTCTTATACTTATAGCCACTGAGCGAAATGATATATTCACTACCGATGCGCGCGTAAGCCTCCGAACAATATTGGTTTTTCGGATAAATCTCGAGGCTTTTCTTGAGACTTGAGATTTCTTTTACAATCGTATGCGCGCTGGTACATGCGATGATTTTGTCTTTTTCACTGAGGCGATCGTAGACTGCGTGAAGCATTTCATGGAGAGCGGTCGTGTTGCGCTCGGCGACGAAGTTATAGACAACATCGCGTTCGCGAAGCTCATTGACGCCGGTATTGTAGAGAGCGATGTGCTCCTTTTCGTCCTCGTCTTGGTCTTTCCAATAACAGCCAAGAGTATAGGTCCCTTCGCCATCACTACCACAACCCATGTTAAAAGTTGCGTCTTTTTGAAGCTGCGGATGGGTCGCGTAGAAAATCGACTTACCCTTGCGCGTGAGGCGAAGATTATCCGTAATTTCGACAATACCATCAGACGGCGTATAGTCGCCTGCTTTCATCTCGTCGGCGAGCATCTGCCAGTCAGTGCAGACACCAACAAGCGTGCCAAGAATAGCCAAAGTAACCGAAAAACAAGCTAGAATAGTAGCCCAAACTTTTGCCTTGGTACTGAGACCAGGTATTAAAAATTTCTTTTTCATAACTCCCACTTCTGAGAAGAAAAGCACTCCACCGCTTTTCTTGACCTCTTAAACGATAGTTTTTGGCTATGTTTGTGTAATACCTATATTATATCACACTTTCGTCAAAAAGTAAAGTGTTTTAGGCTATTTCGTAGGAGTTGTCAATAACTTAGGCTTCGTCGATTTCTTCAGGGAGCTCTTCGGTCTCTTTTGGGGTGTCAGACTTCATCGTTTTAACGATTTCTTTGCCGTCTTCGAGCGTATCTTTGAGGGTCTTCGCATTCAAGCAGGAAATCACCTCGATAAGGCCCGCAACAGAGGTAATAATGCCCATTACGAGGTAGCTACCAATATTGATCGACTCGGAGTTGACGAGGAAGAAGATACCCCAACCAAGCTCAAACAATGTCAGAACGAGCATGAATTTCCAGCGAAAATCCTTGTTGTCGCGGCCTTTGAAGGCGCGGATAGCACCCATAACGCCGTTGAAGGTCGTAAAACCGCCCGCCATCAGGTTGAGAATGCGGTTCGTGAGGCTTTCGTTCATGAGGAGATATACGCCAAGAGCGGCGATAATAAGATATAAAATCGTCTCAAGCATTAGAAGGAAGAAATCCCTGCGCCAACCGCCGCGATCGTCTTCTTTGATTGGGCGATCGATCACGCACTTCGAATAACCGAGGCGGAAGAAGCCCCAGAACGAGAACACTGCGCCCGCTAAGAGAATCATGAGCGGAAGCGTCTTGGTGTCGTTGCCGTTGCCCTGGATGGCCGCAAAAGTCATCATGAGACCCGGAATGAACATCATGAGTGATGCTGCGAGTTTGTTTTTTAGAAAGATATTGTAGGCCTTGAGGCCACGCTTGACGAGCTTATTCATACTTTAATCGTAGCACATTTAGAGTTCGTAGATAAATCCCGCTTCTGGGTATTTATGGCCGTCGAGATCGAAGTCTTTTCCGCGCTCCGCGAGCTTGCCGCCCATCGCTTCATAGAAGGCGCGGGATGGATAATTATCCCTGAGGCACCAGAGAATCATGCGCTTTTTACCCTGTTTTCGGAACTCGTCTTTTACGTAGTTCATCAGGGCTTTGCCGATACCCTGGCGTTTGCAGTCTGGCTTGACATAGAGCGCCAAAAGCTCGCAATCGACATCAAAATCCGGCGAAAACGAATTATTGTCGATATAGCGAGAAAAGCCAACGATTTCACCGTCTTTTTCAGCGACGATATAGGTCATCGTTTTAATGTTGTTAGTGTGGCGAGCGATCCGCTCGGCGCGGCTAGCCTTCATTTTTTCGAGGTCTTCGTCGCTTATCATGCCGCGATAGGCTGCGAGCCACCCGCCAATCTGAATATCCGTGATGGCTGGAATGTCTTCAATTCGTGCCCGACGGATTATCATATTTACTCCAAGATTGCCTTAATGCGGCGGATGCCAGCAGCGGAGGCTTCTTCCTTCTTGATGACGAAGTGGCCAAGAACGCCAGTATGCTCAACGTGAGGACCGCCACAAACTTCGCGGGAAGTTGGCTTGTCCCAATCGCCAATCGTATAAACAGTAAGCTTCTCTGGATATTTATCCCAGAAGCTACCGTGAGCTTTCAAAGTATCGCGGGCGTAGGCCTTGTCGTATTCGTCATGAACGACTGGTAAGTCAGCCTGGATCCAGGCGTTGACCTGGTCTTCGAGCTTCTGGAGCTCGTCTTTCTCGAGCTTGTGGTCGCAGTTAAAATCGAGACGCATGCGCTCGGCGGTGATATTACTACCCTTTTGGCAAATGTCAGAGGAAATAAGCTGCTGCAAAGCGGCGAGCAAAAGGTGGGTTGCGGTGTGATACTTAGTCGACATTTCGCCATGATCTTCGAGGCCACCCTTGAACATGCCCTTCGAGGCAGTCTTGCTGCGCTCGCGTTGTTCGCTCAAAGCGGCGTCAAATTCTTTCTGCCAATCTGCGCTGAGTGCGATACCCTCGCGCTTTGCTTCCTCGACGGAGAGTTCGAGTGGGAAGCCATAAGTGTCCTGAAGCATGAAGAGTTCTTTGCCGGTGAGGCCCTGGTCTTTGAGACGGCTAAGCTCTTTCATACCACGGCGAATCGTATGGCGGAAAGCCTGTTCCTCGCGGCTCAAGACGTCAAGCACCTCGTCGCGATTGGTCAAAATACTATCCGGAAGATCCTTGTAATTCTCAGCAATCATCGGAAGAACGCCGGCGAGGAAATTGTCCTCGATACCAAGGTTCAAAGCCTTCAAAATGGCGCGGCGAATGAGGCGGCGGAGTGCGTAACCCTGCTGCTTATTGCTTGGCTTGAGGCCTTGCGCAGTTAGGAGATAGGCGCCGCGGAGATGATCCGCAATAATGCGCATTTCGCTCGTATAATCTTCGTATTTTTTGCCAGAGAGTTCGACGATGCGGTCGACAATTGGTTTTAGAAGCGAGATTTCAAAAACGTCATAGGAATTAATCGCGGCAGCCGTGATACGCTCGAGGCCGGCGCCGAAGTCGACGTTCTTGTGCTCGAGTTCCTCGAAGGTGCCGTCTTCTTTGCGGCGATACTGCATAAAGACCTGGTTGCCGATTTCCATGAAACGAGCGCCGTCGGATGCTGGGTGGCTCTGGCCATATTTTTCGACGTCCTGCTTGTCTTCGCCGAAGTCGTAGAAGACCTCAGAGTCCGGGCCGCATGGGTCACCAATTGGCGTAGATTCGATGCCGCCGCCGCGGGACCACCAGTTTTCTTTGTCGTTATAGAAGAAGATGCGTTCGCCTTCACGGACGCCGCGCTTGTCGCCGTTTTCGGCGGTGTTAATTTCGACAATCTTCGCGTCAATACCGGCCTCTTTGAAGACCTGCTGCCAGATATGCGCAGCTTCGTCGTCGCGCGGGATGCCATATTTTTCGTTACCAATAAAACAGGTGACATAGAGTTTAGATGGATCGACGCCAACTTCCTTCGTGAGAAAGGTAAAGAAGTTGCGAATCTGCTCTTCCTTGAAGTAATCGCCGAGAGACCAGTTGCCAAGCATTTCGAAAACCGTCGTGTGGCGTGGGTCGCCGACATCCTCGATGTCCTGCAAGCGGAGACATGGCTGAGAGTCGGTAAGGCGAGTGCCGTCTTTGTGCGGTTTGCCCAAAAGATATGGGAGAAGTGGCTGCATACCGGAGCCGGTAAATAAGGTCGTTGGATCATTTTCGAGCACGAGTGGGGCCGGGGCAATTTGCACGTGGCCTTTGCTCTTCATAAATTCTAGATATTTTTGACGGATTTCGCTTGCATTCATAAGGATATATTTTACCATATTTAGATTATTTTCGAAATCATTGTATAATATTTTATATGATTATTTTCTCCGATTTTGATGGGACACTCTTCTTTCGTCACGATGAAGAAAAAACGAACCGGAACGTCGAAGCGCTAAAAAGATGGAAAGCGGCTGGGAATCAGTTTTGCGTGATAACTGGGCGCGGCTACGCTTCCGTAATGAGACAAATGCCAGAGATCGCAGACCTTTGCGATTACTATATTCTCAATAACGGATCTGTCGTGCTGGACGGAAGCGGCAACCTGCTGACTAGCTTTCCTTTCGAACCAGAAACCGTCTCAAAACTCGAGCAATATGCAGAAACTCTCGCAGAAAAACCGGTGCTTTTTTACTTTACGCCAAATTATGAAGGTTTCGAGCCGACTAGGGACGGTACCACGATGGTGCGTTTCTGGTTCAAGGATGCGAGCTTATGCGCGGGCGTCGCAAAACAGATTACCGAGCTATTTGGCACCCCCGCGTTCGTACAGGCCAACGCAGTGTCAGATCGCAAAGAACTCGTCGGCAGAACTGGCTTTGTCGAAATCATTTCTAGCAACTCCGATAAAAGCGCCGCAATACATTCCCTAGAAGAATCGGGCCACATCAGCCGATCGGATATTATTACCGTTGGTGACGGACTAAATGACCGCTTAATGGTGGCCGACTATGACGGGTTTGCAATCGAAGGCTCTGAGCTTTCGGCTATGGCCCCCGAACTCAGAACAACTTCTTCTATAGCTGCCATCGTCGGCGAGACAAATCGGTAATTTTATTGTATAATATATAAAATGAAAGTCTTCTTAGGCATGTCTGGTGGCGTCGATTCGGCCGTTTCGGCCTATCTTTTGCAGCAGCAAGGCTACGAGGTTATTGGCGCCTATATGAAGAACTGGTCCAAGAATCTTCCCGGCATGAAGTGCCCGTGGGCTGAGGATCTTGCCGACGCCAAGCGTGTCGCAGTGAAGCTCGGCATCGATTTCCGCGTGTTCGATTTCGAAAAAGAGTATAAGCAAAAAGTCGTCGACTATATGCTTGAGGAATATAAAAAAGGCAACACGCCGAATCCGGATATCATGTGCAACCAGGAGATTAAATTCAAGCTCTTCGCCGAGACGGCATTCGAGCAAGGCGCAGATAGAATTGCGACTGGTCACTACGCCCAAACGGACGGCAAAAATCTATTGAAGGCGATCGACGAGAACAAAGACCAAACTTATTTCCTATATCGCATCACAGAAGATGCCATTTCAAAAACGATTTTCCCAGTAGGCGGCATGATGAAGACTGAGGTCAAGGCGCTAGCCGAAAAACTCGGGCTCTCCGTCGCGCATAAAAAAGAGTCGATGGGCGTTTGCTTCGTCGGCGAAGCAAATATGCGCGATTTTCTCTCCGAATTTATCGAGACTAAGCCGGGCGAAATCCGCGAACTCGAAACCGACAAAGTTCTCGGCACGCACGATGGCGCGATTTTCTACACACTCGGCCAGCGTCACGGTCTTAATCTGAAAGACGGCCTTCCATACTATGTCGTAAGGAAGAATATGAAAACGAATACCATTTTCGTTTCTCGCAATCTCAAGGCTCTTTCGCTCTGGAAAAAAGAAATCGAGTTAAAGGACGTCATTCTCCGTGGCGGCGACGATGGGCATAATATTGAGGCCCGCATTCGCCATCGCGCCCCACTCGTAAAGGCCGACTATGACGCCAAAACTCACAAATTAACGTTCGCCGAAGAGCAAAAATCGCTCACCCCAGGACAATCCGTGGTATTTTATCGCGAAAATGTCTGTCTTGGCGGCGGCATTATATGCTAAAATATACATAAGTAATTTAGCGGAGGTGGACGTGTTCTATCCTAGCCGACAGGCTTTAGGAGATCAGTTGGCTTTGAAACTAAATCAGTACAAGGATACTGATACGATTATTTTTTGCTTGAAGAAAAGTTCCCTCCTTTCCTGCATCGAATTAGCCGCACATCTGCACGCCTACATCTACGTCCTTCAATACGCCGAAGTTCCAGATCCATTCGATATCACGCGCAGTCTCGGCGCAGTGACCGAAAAAGGCGAGTTCGTCGTGAACCCGGACATCAGCCAGGGCGAATATGAATACATTTCTACCGACTTCATGAGCCTAATCGAGGAGCGCAAACGCGAAGCATTCTCTGAAATTAACGGTGAAAGAAATCCGAATCCGACTTTCAACCTTGCCGCCTTCAATAATCGCAACGTCATTTTGTTCGCAGACATTCTTCAGACTTCATTCCAGATCGAGGTTGCACTCGAAATTCTCAAAGCTTATTCGCCGGCCGTCATTAGCGGCGCCGTCGGGAATATCTCCAGCCAGGTTTCCGACAAGTTCCTGATCGAAACGGATGGCTGCACCTATATGGATATCTTGCAAAATAATTTCTTCGACGATTCGCATTATTTCGATCAGCCGGACAATTATACCGAGGAAGATAAAATTAATATGGCAAATAACATAAGTTTGTATTGGGCATAAGAGAGGAGAAAAAATGGACCAAAACAACAGATTAACCGAAAGTGAGCTCGCCGACGCATCGCGCATCATCGGCAAGCTAGAAGTCGCCTACAGCAAGAAGGTCGTGGGCCAGCAAGAGCTATGTCTCGCAATGCAAGTCGCATTGATTGCGGGCGGCCACGTCTTGCTCGAGTCCCTACCGGGTCTCGCAAAAACTTTGGCAGCAAAGACGATCGCCGAAGCGTCAAATGGTAGCTTCAGCCGTATCCAGTGTACGCCAGACTTGCTCCCAAGCGACATTATCGGCACACAGATTTACAACTATAACAGCGGCAACTTCGAAACGAAGATTGGTCCAGTGCACGCGAATTTCGTACTCCTCGACGAAATTAACCGCTCTAGCGCCAAGACTCAGTCCGCTATGCTCGAAGCGATGCAGGAACGCCAGGTTTCCGTCGGTGGCGTCGTTTACAAGATGCCAGAGCCGTTTGTTGTGCTCGCTACGCAGAACCCAATCGAACAGGAAGGTACTTATGAGCTTCCGGAAGCTCAGCTCGACCGCTTCCTCCTAAAGGAAGTTATCAACTACCCAAGCCGCGACGAAGAAATGCAGATTTTGAACTACAGCCTCGCCGGTTTCACTACTACCGCCCTCAGCGACACTGAGCGCCTTACGACCGACGCAATCAAACAGCTTCAGTCTTACGCAAAGCGCGTCGTCGTCGACGATTCGATTAAGAACTACATTGTGAACATCGTAACGGCAACTCGCAACCCGCGTGCTGTGATCGATAGCAATCTTGCTCGTTACGTCGAATACGGCGTCAGCCCACGCGGCAGCATCGCTCTCCTCCAAGTCGCCCAGGCTCTCGCCCTCATTGATGGCCGTGCTTATGTCACGCCTGATGACGTCAAGCGCCTCCGCCATGCCGCACTTCGCCATCGCATCATTCTCAACTTCGAAGCGGCCGCCGACGACGTTCATACCGAAGCCATCATTGACGCAATCTTTAATAGGATCCAGACTCCATAACAAATGGCCGGCTATCTCGTAAAAGTTCGTAAGAAGATGAACATCATCACGCAACGACGCGTGAGAAATGTTCTGACCGGTAACTACGGTTCTGTCTTTAAGGGCCGCAGTATCGATTTTGACGATTTACGAGAATACGTTTATGGCGATGACATTAAAGATATCGACTGGAAGGCCTCTGCGCGTTCCCGCTCGATTATGATTCGCCGCTATGTTGCAGTACGCAAGCACAACATTCTTCTCGTCGCCGATAACGGCAACACGATGGCGACGCTCGCGCCAAGTGGCGAAAGCAAACAGGAGATTGCGACTTTCTGCGCTGGTGTCATGAGTTACATTGCGATTCACCACGGCGATTACATTGGCATCGTCTACGGGAACAAAGCCGAAAACAAACGTTTCGCGCTAAAAGAAGATGCCGCCTATGCTGAAAACTTCCTCGGCAAGTACGCGAAGTCTATGCAACTCGAAGGCGCGCCGAGCGATTTAAATTCCCTGCTCAGCTACGTGTCAAAGACCTACCGCGAACGCTGTTTCTTAATGCTCATCACGGATGCGGACGGCATTAGCCGCGTCGAGCCAGATTTACTCAGAAGATTACATGCCCGCAACGAAATCATGGTCATCGTTGTCGAAGATTCCCCGCTCACGAACCAATTACTTGTCTCGAGCGACACAGTCGAAATCGAGGGCAAGCTTCGCCTTTCGCAGTATCTTCGCAAAAACAAACGCTTGAGCAAAGCCGAAAAAGCCTATCGCGACGCTCAGCGCGTCGGTGTGCGCAAAAGCCTGCGCCGCATGGGGATTGTTTGCTGTTTTGTCGATAGCGTCGATCATGCTATTCCGAGAATCGTAACTATGCTGGAGGAGCAAAAACATGTCCGGAAGTAGTTTCTATTACGGCCAGATTAGTTATTCGCCGCTCTGGCTAACGATTGGTCTCGGCCTCATTATTATTGCGGCTTCAGTAATCCTCGTCATCTTCCGTATCACGCGCCGTCGCAACATCAAGACGCTCAGCACATTGCGCATTCAAGCGCCAAAAGTCATCAATATGAATGTGCTGCGCAATAAATACATCAAGCTTATTAACCAAACTGAGGACCGCTTTATCCGCCGTCAAATCAAGGCCTCAGTCGCGCATCAGCAGCTAAGCCTGCTCGTGCGCCTCTTCTACTATGAAGGTATGGGCTTCCACGCAGACGTGATGACGCTCGACGACCTCAAAAAATCTAATTACAAACGTCTCGTCAAACTCGTTGATCAGTATTATCCGTCGGAATTCGATAAACTCGAGAATGGTGCAGTTTCGCAATCCGCCCAGCGCGCTCGAGAGATTGTGAGGGACGAATAATATGCGTTACTTCTGGATGCTTTTCTTGACGCCACTCGCAATCGGCATTATTGCCACGGTTTTCGTTTATATTCAAAAGACGCGCAAAAAATCGCGCGACATTAGCAAGATGGCCGTGATTGCGCACACGAAAGTCATTAAGGAGCTCCCGGCATATAAGGCCGCTGAGCGGCACTACCACATCCTTCTGGCTCTAGCGATTGTCTGCCTCATTACGGCGCTATTCTCGACAACCGTTTTGGCTTCCCGCCCACTCAAGGGCGAGCTCGGCAAGTCGCGCAATAAGTCCCGCGACATTATCTTGTGTATGGACGTAAGTGGCTCACTCGAGAGTTACCAAAAAGCAATTCTCGGGTATTACAAATCAATCATCAAACAGCTCGAGGGCGAGCGAATCGGCATCACGGTCTTTGATGGCAGGCCAGCTAATATCATTCCGCTCAGCGACGACTACGACACGCTTTACGACATGATCGATGACCTAGAAAATAGTAATCTCAAGGATTATATTGCGACGCTCAACGCAGGCGGGCTCACATCGCAAATCGGCACTGGCCTGATCGGCTGCGTAAATAGCTTTGACAATCTCACGAGCGACAACCGTCCGCAAAGCATCATTTTGTCGACGGACAATATTTCTACCAATACGGACGTCAATCTTCTCCAAGCCGCAAACTACGCAAAGAGTTACGGCGTCAGAGTATATGGCATTCTTGTGAACGAAGAGAGCCACGAAAGCGCCGTCGCTTCATTCCATTCCTCGATCGCCGCAACTGGAGGCATTTACGACGAGCTAAAACGTAGCAATGGTCTCGACGGCGAAGCAAAACGAATCGTTGAAGCCATCAACACTCAGGAAAAAGAAATTCATGAAGGCGCAAGCGAATATACATATAGCGATTCTCCAGAAATCTGGATGTTCATCGCCGCCGCAAGCGCTATCGCTTTCCTAATCGTAGTCTGGAGGTTGCGCCTATGATTTTCCGACCAATTGTTCCAATCGCCTGGATCCTAATCGCTGCTGTATTGCTCCTTGGGTTCACGATATTCTGCATCGTAAAAAAGTCTATGCGTCACGGCCGCATCTTCCGCCGCATCGCAATCGTTGCCCTCATCCTCCTCGCTTTCTCGAGACCGATGGCTGGCAGCGAGAATATCGAGCGCATCGTCAGTGATCTCAATCTTTTCTTCGTCGTCGACAATAGCGGCAGCATGGTGACGAAGGACATGGAAGGCGGCGAGCGCTATCGCTACGAAGTGGCCAAGGCAGACATAAAGAAAATCGTCAAAACCTTCCCGGGCGCCAGATATAGTATGGTCGTACTAGACTACGATATCTACCAGTCACTTCCGCTAACGAGCGATGCTTCGATGGCGATGTCCGCCGCCGACGCATTGCGCCCGCGCAAAAGCAATGCGACTGCCGGCACCGACCTAGCAGACTTGTTAGACTTCGCCGCAAAGCGAATCGAAAAATATAACAAGCGGAACCCAGATCGACGCAGCATCCTCTTCCTTCTGACGGACGGCGAGGAGTCTAGCGAGAAGCCGACCGAATTACCAGAAAACCTTTCTGGCGAATTGTCGGGTGGTGTCGTTATCGGTTACGGCACAGAAGAAGGCGGCAGAGTAAACCGCATTTCGAACGAAAACCAAATCCTCGAAAATGAGTTCATCCGCGAAAGTACCATGAGCGACGAATATCATATTTCAAAACTCAATGCAGAGAATCTAAAAAGGATTTCCGAAAAGCTAAACGCGCGCTACGTGCGACGCGACGATACGGGCGAACTGCCAAAAGACCTCGACGATTACTTCTGGAGCAACACAAGAAATACTGAGAGCACAACCGGAAAAATCGATCTGTACTGGATAATTGCAGTCGCCATCATCGGTCTGTTGCTCTGGGATGCAACCATTATCGCGCATAAGTTAGCACTCGAAAGGAAGGCGGTGAAATGATAGATCTCGATCCAGCAATTGTCGACCAAGAAACCCTGCGCAAGAAGCGTCGCAAAAAGCTCTTGCTCATTAGCTTGGGCCCAGAAATCGTCCTCGTTATAGCAGGCATTTTCTTCCTCCGCCCAGTCTGCGCTGACATTCTTTACCGCATGAATTTCGACAGCCAAAGTGGCGGCGCTATCGCAATCGCGAAGATGCAGCAATTTGCAAACTTACTCGAGCCATATATCGCATATTACAATGCGGGCACTGCAAATATTCAGCAAAACAACGCAAAGGAAGCGGAAAAAGAATTGCGTCAGAGCCTCGCCAATAATCCACCACAGCACAAAGTCTGCCACGTCCGCGTCAACCTTTCATATAGTATCGAAATGCAAGCCGATGACGCACGAGCGAACGAGCGTCTCGATGAAGCGCTAGCCCTTCTTAGCAAGGCCGAGGGCGTGCTTTATGAAAACGGCTGCGCGTCAAAAGACAACGCAAAAGAACCGTCAAAAGATAGCCATGCCGAAGAGGCAAAAAAGCGTATCAACGGCAAACGTAACCAAGTCATTTCATCAATCGACAGCAGCTATAACGAAGAGAGCGGCGGCAATGAAAACCAGAGCGGATCAGATCTAGACTCGCAAAAAATCGAAACGATTCGTAATATGATCGAAAGCGGCCCAGAAATCCGCAACATGCTTCGCGACAACTCATTCTATGGCGCCGGCAATATGGGCGGCGGAGACAGCAATTATAATACTATGCCTGACCGCTGGTAAGACGTTTTTGCTCAGCTTTAACAACTTCAATGATGTTTTTTGCGGCTTCTTCTACGTCCTGCTCGGAAGTTGGCGTACCGAGAGTAATACGCAAAGAACCGGCAATCGCTTTATCGTCTAGGCCAATTGCGGTCAGTGTCGCAGACTTTTCACCCTTGCTCGCGGCGCAAGCTGCACCGGTCGAAACGTAGACGCCGCGCATTTCGAGCGCAAAAATCAGACGCTCAGCATCGAGGCCAGGAAGGCTAATTGGCATGAAATTTGGAAGACGAGTTTTGTCTTTGCCGAGAAATACAATATCATCACCGAGTTCATCCGATAGTAGCTTGCGGAATTTTGCTACGAGATTTTGAAGGCGTTTGCGTTCACCGTTTAGATGCTTCTCCGCTTCGAGAATTGCAGTCGCAAAAGCAATCGTGGCCGGAACGTTTTCCGTACCGCTGCGAAGCCCCATCTCCTGTCCGCCGCCATAAAGCTGCGGTGAGAGACGAACTTGATGACCGACATAGAGAGCGGCGATGCCCTTCGGACCATAAACTTTAGCTGCATTGATTGTCAGAAGGTCGACGCCAAGACGAGCAACCTTGACTTCCATGAGGCCAAGTCCCTGGGAAGCGTCGCTATGGAAATAGAGCGGAGTCTTCTCGCCCGCGATTGCGCGACGAGTCCGCTCCTCGGCGATAAGTCGCGAAATATCCGAGAGCGGCTGAATCGTTCCGAGTTCACTACTGGCAAGGCAAACCGACACGAGCTGAGTTTTCGAACTGAGCTTCTTTTTAAAATCCTCAAGATCGACGCGACCATTCTGATCAACGGAAATAATTTGGCATTTTTTACGAGCCGCGTTAGCGCGGATCGAAGGATGCTCGACGGCGGAGATTAGCACCTCAGCATCGTCCGGCACTGCCGCGAAAACGAGACTGTTTGCTTCCGTCGCGCCAGAAGTCATTACGAGATCAACGCCCTTAGCGCCAATCACGTGAGCGATATTGTCCTTCGCGGCTTCATAATCGTGACGCGTTTCGACGGCCGGAAGATAAGCGGCTGACGGATTGAAAAATTTCTCATCAAAATACGGGAGCATTGCTTCTTTGGCCTTTTTTGAGACCGGCGTCGCCGCCGCATAATCGAGATAAATCATGCCCTATATTATACAATAATCGCCCCAGATAGAAAGCTTAAGCGTGTTATAATTATTGCATGCAGAAGCGCGAGCGTCTGAATGAGAAAATTCTGATCGCTATGGATGCCCTTCATAACAGCAAGGGCTCTTTCATGGGCATTTTTTTGATGGCATTCATGATCGGCGTGTCGCTCAAGGAATCGCCGACTGGATATATCTGCTACTGTATGACCGCGTATGCGTTTTACGGTATCTTGAGCACCCTGTTCATGCACATACTCGCCGCCCATCCGCTCGCTTCATGGCGCATCGGCATCTTTTCTAGCATCATTAATATTCTCGCGGTCATTCTCGTTGATCCAAACTGGCCGTTCTTCCCGCTCCTGATTGGTCTACTCACGGCCGTAGAGTCGCAACTTTTTCATCGCCCTCGCGAATTTCTCCAGGTGCGCGAGATTCCGAGCGACAGACGAACGAAGTTCACGAGCGCCCGCAATATCTGCGCCCAAATCGCCAAGATCGTCATGCCATTCGTACTCGGCATCGTGATTAGCGAGACGAGCTTTGAGCGCACCGCAATTATCGTATTAGCAATTTCGACCGTGCAGCTTATCTTATCATTCATGTTAAAACCACACTCGGAAATCAAGGTTAAAACTCATACGCGGCGCGAAGTGCTAAAGTACGCCGTCGGCCACACCGAAATCAGGCATGCGCTTTGGGTTTTGCTCGCCTGCGGGATTGCGCTGAGTGGCTGCGCATACGATATTGTCACGCAGCTCAATATTTACAACGCGGATAGCTCCAGCGTAAGCCTCGGCAGCATCCAATCCATCTCATCCATCGCCGCAATCATTATTATTCTGGTCTACCGCCATCTTCGAACCAAAAAGAAAACCGGCCGCGATGCGCTCGTATACGCACTGCTGCCAGCCTCAATCCTATTGCCAATCACGGCAATCCTGTTCCCCGGCAATTTCATTATCGCCGCGGTGCTCTTCGTTTATTTCCGCGCCGTTATGAGCGCGCTTTTCTGCAATACAATTTTCGATATTTACTACGAAAACGCACTTCAAAAGTCTATCCACGATGACGCTTATCGCATGGAGATTAATATCCTCGGCGAGCTGTGGCTTTGCATCGGGCGCGTGCTCAGCACGGCACCACTGCTATTCCTGCTTCTCATCGGGCGCGACGACCTGACACTGCCGCTTATCGCGGTTCAGTCGCTCGCAGTCCCCGCAATAATAATTGCTATTCGTAAATCCGAGACTTCACGAGCGCGAGGTAAGCTTTAGCCGCTGCGCGGAAATGCTCAAGTTCGACGCCGGTGATTTTATGATAGACGCCGTCGTCGACTTTTTTAAAGACGCCGTTCGTACGTACTTCATAGCGGATCGTCATACCGTCTTCGTGCCAAATCCAAACATTCTTTTTGTGCATGAAAAATTCACGGCGATGGCCCGGCTCGACATTGCCGAAAAGTGTCCGCCCAAGAGCGGATTCGGCATTAATTAAGTCCTTCTCGACGGAAGCGCGGCGCGCTTCGGCGTTCGGCTGCTTACGCAGGACGCCTAGGAGATTTTTTCTAAGACGTGGTTTCGACACGAAATAACCTCCTCAGAAATGGCATCCAATTCATTAAAGAGGTCTTTGTCGCTAATCTTGTCTTCTTTGCGCGAAAAAGAATCGCTGTAGCTTATCTGCTCAACTGGAGCAATCGCCGGCGCAATATTCGTCGGCAAATGGAATACTGATTTTTCTTCTTCGTTCATATTAGTTATACCTCTCAAATCTTATAGATGGACTCCGCGTTTTTGGTGGTAATTTTCTCCACCTCCGCGATACTCACCTTATAATATTCGGATGCCCATTCGGCTATGTTCCTCACATAACCTGGCCTATTCATTTTACCACGAAATGGCGCTGGTGTCAAGTAGGGAGCGTCCGTTTCGAGCACAATCCTCTCGAGAGGCGCATGCGCAATATCCGCGAAGGTCGCTAGGCCGTTAACGCCGATATAGAGGTCTTTTTCGAGGGCGATTTTGAGGTTTTTCTTGCTGTCGGAGTAAGAATGGAGAACAGAGGTCGGCAGATGGAAATTGTCGAATATCGGCCAAAAATCGTCAAATGCCTCCCGAATATGGAAGGATACTGGCTTTTTCTGATCTTGCGCAATCTGAAGCACCGCTAGAAGCAATTCTCGCTGCTTCTCGCGGTCGAATCCATCAAAATGGTAATCCAGGCCAATTTCACCTATACCGACGTTCTGGGGGCTTTTAAGGGCCTCTAAGGCCATATTTAGGTCGTTTGTCAAGGTTTCGCGGTATTTTTCCTCATACATATTAGGGTGATAGCCCCAAGTCCAGTAGATTTTTTCACCCTTTTTTGCCCATTCTTCGGCAAATTGGCGGGCTTTCTCAGAGTCTTCTGGGCTGGTGCCGATCGTGATGATCTTCTCTACCCCATTTTCTCGCGCGTGCGCAAAAATCTCTTCGGGAGTGCCATCCCGGTCAAAACCTTCATGGATATGAGTATGCGTGTCAACTAGCATATTAGCCGCGTGGCGGTTCGCCTTCTGGCTCGTCGAGGAGTTTCTTGCTCTTAATCTCGTAGCGGCGGCCGTTTACTGGAGAAACGAAGTAATCTTCGCTGAGGAGATTTACGAACATATGGAGGTCTTTGTCGTCCATAATAATAATCTTGTTCTGATCATCGGTCATGAGCTCAAGCTGCATTTCGTCGGCGTAATCGAGGAGCTGCTCCTGAGTCATTTCGCCAATCTCGACACTCTGAAGCTTCTTGACGAGTGGCTTCTTATCCTCAAGGAGAGCGTTAAGTGTCAAACCCTCTGGGAAGCTAAGCTTATAGGTTTCTTCGAGCTCTTTTGCCTTCTGCTCAGAAATGAGCTGTTGCTTGTAGTCAAACTGGAAGAGTTTTTCGAACTTGCTCTGATTAAAGATAACAATCGTGCCGTCAACAATCGCGGTTTCATTGCCCTCTGGGACCTTGATGGCGAGATCGGCCGTAAGCGGCTCGAAGCTTTCGCCGTTGAGCTCCCAGCTGAGCTTGCCTTTGAGAGCGGCGCTAGCGGCAAGGTTCTTTGCGATATAGAAAGTCTTCTGACCGTCATCGCCAGGATAGCTAAACTTCGCAATGATACCCTTGATACGCTTGAACTCGTGCTCCTGATCGGTAAAGTAATCAATGTCCTTGTATTCGTGCTCGATGAGATGGATGAGCGTTTCGGCACGGCCGACTTTTTCGAGATCGATGCGATAAATAACCTTGTCCTCGCCATCAGAAAGCTCATATTCGCGGCATTCGAGACCCTTGTCGGCTTCCTTCGTGATGTATTCGACAGCTTCGAGCATAAACAAGCTGCGGATAGCCTGCATCAACACATCGGAATAACGCACCTTGTATGGGGTGTAGTTTTTGTTAAATAGAAATAATTCTACTGAAACGTTGTTTTTGATTTCGTCGACACTGTTTGCCCACTTGAACACGTCGAAGCTTGGTTGAGCTTGTTGCTCCATGACTCCTCCTGTTTTAATTTAGTTTATCACTCATTCAATGCGGCGTCGAGCTGCGGATCTTCTTCTTT
>JAEEGL010409901.1_pt1 | contig 26814 bp, 26 predicted proteins | sample 9134231 | NCBI WGS metagenome assembly JAEEGL01 (sample SAMN16246548, study PRJNA631951) | gut metagenome | biome: gut microbiome; feature: rumen; material: fiber-attached | host: Bos | place: Iran: Karaj | collected 2018-10 | reverse complement strand
CATCACGTCCAGTGCAGCTGTGGCGAGACCACCATGCTTATAATTTTCTTTCGGATCCTCCACTGGTGGCACCCACTCCACGCTATTGTTAGGAATCAGTCCATTCTCCCACTGCACGCGAGCCCTGACAGCAAATTCTGGTGTAAACCATTTACCCATCGCCCCGTTCAGTCCGAACGTCATACCCTTCGGAACCACTTTCGAGAAGTTACATCCATACGGATTCATCAAACTCATATCCGTTCCCACCTGCACAAACCAGTTATCCCAAATTCCATTGGTTAACACCCCAGACTTTTCACTCCTATTGGCAATGGGGCCCAGGTCTACCTGGGCACCAAGGCCAATAGAGAGGTATCCGTTTGAGTTTGAGCCCGTTCCGGTACCACCACTTTCATTGCTCCCAACAAATCCACTACCAGTCATGATATACGCGATATCCCCAATCAGGCTCCACCGATCACTCAGTCTATACGTATTCAGCACGCCAATACCAGCTAGCAGTGAACCTTTGCTCACACCGAAGTTATAATTCACGCCAATCCTCGGGTATACACTAAAGTTCCAAGTCCTTTTTGCTCGATATACCCCAAACAGGTTATGCAAATTCACCAGCAGATCACCATACAGTGCAATATATCCGCCTTTCTCACGATTCACACCTGGCTGATCAAACGGTGCTAACCAATTAGCATGGTCATTCTTCAGCAGCGGTAACTTGTTCTCCCAGTTAAACTTTCCACGCACACCTACTAGAGGCGAGAACCACTTACCCACAGCCAGATCCAATCCAAACGACTTACCATTCGGAAACACATTCTTCAGGTCATAACCGTATGGATTCTGAAGTGTCATATCCAAATCCACCTGCAAGAACCAATCTTTCCAGAACCCATCAGCCACAATGACATTCTCTCCGGCCTTAACAGGACGGTTCACTATGTTCTCTGACAGTTCGGGCTCTGAGTAGGCCGAGGGGCAATTTGCCGATTCAAACGCCTGTGCATTGACAGATGAAAATGAAAAGATAAAAAGAGTTAGTAAATATTTATTTTTCATTCTTAAGAAAAAGCGCAGTCCCCACCCCAATCCATTATGAGAGTCTTTCAGGCAGGGCCTGCACAATAACGATTTACTTATCACGATATATCACGACATCCAAGATCACATTATCTCAGAGATTGGTATATATCAGATACTTGGTCTGCAATGATATCCCAGTCGTACTTACTCATATCATAATGGATACGTTGCAAAGGGTGAGAAACTATTGCTTCTAACTTTGATGCCAAAGAATCAACATCGCCGACCTCATGATAACATGAAGAATCTAGTCCTACTTCCAGGTTCGCAGGGATGGACGAGGTAACTACTGGCAAACGATAACTCATCGCCTCAAGAAGCGCTATAGGTAAACCTTCATGTGAAGATGGTAGAGAGTAACAAATGGCATTTGTTAGAAGAGAATGTAGTTTCTTTCCTCTTATAAATCCCGTTAATATTACGTCATTATCTCTTGCCTTCTGTTTCAGCCCCTTTGAATAATCATCTTCAAAATCCGTATCTCCTGCTAACACCAAACGAACACCATCAGGTATTTGATGTGATTCCTTCAATTCAACATATGCATCAACAAGATCATGCAGATGTTTCTCAGGCACAAATCTGCACATACCGAGAATATACTTTCCCTTATCTATTCCTAACTCATCGAAATATTCAGGGTAATCACAAATCTCTGGCTTAGGTACGCCATTATATATAAGGTGTACATTCTCCGTCCTACCGCAACGCTTAGCAATTAAATTTTTAATTACATCACTGATGACAATCACATGGTCAGCAAACTTACATCCCATCCATTCGCCTAGCAACAGCATTTTCTTTGCGGCAAATCCCCATTTGTCTCTATCATAATCAGGACCATGATGCGTGAAAACAACCTTCAAGCCTAACAGCTTAGCATATGGTACAAGCAGCGCAGGCCCAATAGCGTGAATATGAAGGACATCCGCCTTAAGTTTCTTCGCCTTATTAATAGAACGGAATGTATGGATGATGGCCTCGAACGATTTTTTCTTGGGTGTCTCTATGTCATCAAAATTAACACCTTTCCATTCATATAATTCGTCATTTACATAGCTTCTCCTCCTGATAACCGTCACATCATAGCCTTTGGCTGCAATCCTAGGAAACAGCTCCTCGCAATGTGTTTCCACACCCCCCATGATATTCGGGATCCCCCGAGTACCAGTTACAACAATTTTCATTGAATCTCAATCATTCTGTCCGTCTCAGCCTTTGTGGCCTCATAGCCCTGTGATGCGACATCAGCATTTACGATGTCTTCACCACGCTTACCTTTCAGCGCCTCCTTTGAGTCTTCTGAGAGACCATTATTGATAACGGCATTCATATCGCATGTGGAAAGCTTATCAAGTTCCTCTTTGGTTACCCTACCGTCACGATAGTCGCAGCATATTGGAAGCTCATACATCGAATATTTCATACCGAGCAGTGATTTCATCTTATGCTTGGCTACCCACCATAAAGGAGTCTTTATATATTTATGCATAGCAGGAGAAACAGAACCAATCATCCAGCAATCACGGTCACAACAGCGTACCTTCTTACGAACTTTTTCTGCCTCTGGCGAGTTCCATAGCTCATCCCAAGTTTGTCGATTTAGGTTTCCCATCACCTCTTTATCCTTCGTGCCATTACAGGGCATTACATCTCCGTATGGATCAATAAAGAAGGTATCAAAACTCATATCACAAGGCAATAATCTCTTCTGCCCATAGATATAGTTAATCAATCCATGATTGAAGTAAGCCCGGAACCACTTCTTCGGTGAATTACTCTTCAGCAATTCATTCACCAGATTCTCAAAATTCTTAGCCACCATTGGACGGTCATGAATGATATTCTTCGCCTCTACAAAGTAAAAAGAATTATGAAGTGATGCCGTAGCAAACTCCATACCCATCTCATTTGAGATCTTGTAGAGTGGCACAAGATCAGGTGCATTCTTATCCTGCACAGTCATACCAAATCCGACATCTTTCATCCCCATTTCGCGCAGTTTCTTCAGCGTCGTATAGCCCCGCTGATAACCATCATTCAGACCACGAATTTCATTGTTTGTCTGCTCAAGACCTTCTATCGAGATACGAATACCTATCTGCGGAAATTCCTTGCAAAGATCAATGATACGATCTGTAAAGAAACCATTTGTAGATATAACAATGCGATCGCTGAGATTATACAATTCACGAATAATATCCTTCAAATCTGTTCGAATAAAAGGCTCGCCACCCGTGATATTTGTAAAATACATCTTCGGGAGTTTCTTGATAGTCTCTATTGAAATCTCCTCCTCTGCCTTTGACGGTGCTTTATAGCGGTTACACATCGAACACCGTGCGTTACAACGGTAAGTGACAATCACTGTACCGTTAAGTTTTTTCTCTGCCATATATCTATTTCTTTGCAATTTCGTAGAATAGTTTCATCAATTTCTCATAATGTACTTCTGGAGAATATTTCTCCAGCAACAGTTTATAGGCAGCATCTCCCATACTCTGGGCATCTTGTAGATGCTCATACATATAGAAAATCTTGCTTCGCAAGTCTTCTTTATCTTTATATTTGAACGTCAAACCAGTCTTGCCGTCCTCTACCATATATTTCAGCGAACCGAAGTCTGTAACGATAACAGCTTTCTTATAAGCATAACTTTCCAATACCACATTCGGGAAATTGTCATACCACTCTGACGGAACAATTGTGCAAAGACATGATTTCAAATATGGCACAATCTCATCAAACGACTTCTTTCCTAAAAACTCTATATGATGCTGTTTCCCATTCAAGTAGTCCTTCAGTTCTTCTTCATAGCCATCATTGGAAAAACCGATGATTTTCAATTGATAATTTGTTCCAACAAAAGTCTTAATAAGCGTCATTAAGCCCTTTTGCTTCTCAATACGCCCAACAAACAAGAAATATGTTTGATATTCTACCTGAGGATTTATCTCTTTTAAGTTAAAGAAAGTTGGAATATGAAACAATTTTTCTTGAGATATCCCATATTCCTTTAGTTTCCCTAAAGTAAATACTGAAGGTATTACAAAAGCATCTATTTTTTTTGTTACTCCCATGATGTCATGCAACCATTTGGCAGCCATCTTTATACTAGAATAAACCGTCGAATTCAAAACGCATTTGTTTTTTACGCAACTCCAGCGTTTTCCTTTAAGACAATCCTCACAAACCCCAGTTTTATCATTATAAAATAGGGCATTGGGGCACATATATTGGAAGTCGGAGATACGATGAATCACCGGGACTCCTCTTTTCTTAGCTGCATCAATGATACTTGGTGACATTTTATTATGGAAATGCATGATATATACCAAATTTGGTTTTGTATCATCAAGCAATTGGCCAAATTTTCGTTTTGCTTCAAAAGAATAGAACATGCGAGTGAATGATTTGAGCACAACCTTCAAACTCTTTTTCTTTGCCTGCGCAAAATAGATATCATCATCTACAATGTCTAAGAAATACTTTTCATATTCTCCTGCATCCTGATTTCTCAAACTCTTAATAGAAAATGGTATCACTTCATGACCATGTTTTTCCAGAATCTCCATAATATTGAAGAAATATCGTTCTGGCCCTCCAGAAATAAAATATCGATAATTAATTAATGCTATTTTCATATAATTAAGTTTTTTCCCACTGTTTATTTTCCCAATTGTATCTACGAACTACTTTACATGGCATTCCTACGGCTACACAATAATCAGGTATATCCCTATTAACCACAGAATTTGCACCAATAACACATTGTTTCCCAATTTTCACATTACCGACAACCACAACATTTGTCCCAAGCCATGTGCCATCGCCAATAATTATTTCATCTTCTGGCATAGCATAAACACCTTGCCTATATATGTGAATATTAGGATTTCGATAATCATGATTATTATCTCCAATAAAAACATGGGGGCCAGTTAATACTCCATCCCCTATTATAATTCTATTAAAACATGAGATGGTGCTCATTTGACCAATTTCACTGTTTTTCCCAATTTTCAATTCACTAAAATCATTATGTGTAAATATGGCGCATAGAGGTCTTATTTGGGCGTGATCCCCTAAAATAAATAAACCTCTATTGATTATTTTTACTCGCCATCCAATATAACAATTCCCATTTACCTTAATATGATGTTTAAAACACTTAACAAATCCTAATATTTGTTTTATATATACTTTAATTCTCATATTATTTACCTATAATTTGAAAAACCCTATTTACAAAAGACACTTCAGAACATTCAGACTCCAAATATTTTTTTAAATTTTCAGCTCTCTGTTTACGTATCTCACTATTATTTAGCATATCTCTAATGGCTTTTATCCATAGCTTTTCATTATTTGGAAGAATAATGCCTCTATCATGACTTATATATTCTTGAGTAGTAGGAGTATCTGTCGTAATTACCATTTTATTATTTGCTGCAGCCTGAAACATAACTATCAAACCCGCAGGGGCTTCTGTATCAAGAGGTAGACAGACCATACTACAAAGATTTAATTTGCTCATAAAAACATGTAAAGGAACATCGTGTAAAATCTGAATATTTGAGGGTACATCATTTTTTACTGTTTCATAAATGCATTGAGGCATAACCAAAACAAAAACAACATCTGAAATAGCAGCAGAAACACGCAGCATAAATTTCCAATCACGCCCATTTTTTCCACCACAAAAAACATATCTTCTCTCTTCCTGTTCTGAATTTTGGTTAATTTGATAGTTGGAATGATAAACATCATGAAGCAGTGAGAATCTTATATCTAACTGTAGTTTCTTGTTTAACCATTCTCCATAGTATGAAGATGTTACCGTTGCCTTAACACCATCCGAAGCTAAGAAATGCCTATAAAGATTTGATACTATCCTATTTTTCAATGTTGGCTTATCTTTTAACATGATATTAATTGCAACAATTATCCGGCCTTTTTTGAAGAAGAGTTTTGAAAAAAACCATACTAAAATTGCCTGAAAGTCAAACCAACAGGTTATGACGTCATCTTTCCGAGAAACGAGAAGTGCAGACAATGCACCGACAATCCAACCACTCAAACAATGAGCTTTTGGGGAGTAAACTACTTTGTCAAAATGACAAGATAGCCATTCTTGACCCTCAGGGCCATCTATAAGTAGAATATTCATAATTTGTCAAATGTTGTATCTAACAACTGCATATAATTATTCAGATATGAAGAGGCTGTAACCTTAACATCAAATTTGTCAAATGCATATTGTCTTGCTTCAAAAGCTTTTTTCAAAGCCTTATCATAATGCTCTATTATATTATAAATTTGTATTGCAAGGTCTTCAGAATCTGAATTCACAAATACCCATCCATATTTGTCATTTTGAGTGACCTCTGAAGGACCTTGACCTAAAGACACCAAAACAGGTAAGTTTGATGCCATCGCCTCTGCTACTGTTAACCCAAACCCTTCAAATCGTGAAGCCTGAACAAAAAGATCAAAATCTCGCAAATGATCTGCTAAAAATTCTTGAGACTTTGCTCCCTCAAAAACGATCTGATCACTTATCCCTAATTTATCTGCCATATTTTTCAAAACGAATAAAGACTTCCCTTCACCAATAAATGATACATCAACAGAAATGCCAAATTTGTTTTTTAAGATATAGACTGCCTCAATAAGAATATCTTGACCTTTTGTGAGATGCTCCAATCGACTAACTTGAACTATCCTAAATATACCTTGTGGCTTTCTATTATTTCGCGGCAGAAAGAAGGTAGATTTAATACCATTGTAAACTACTTTAGATTTGATATGATAATTATTTAGCAATGCATCAGCTACAGATTGGCTAATTGAAAAAACATTTTTAATGCGATTAAGAGCTCGAACATTACCTTTTTGATGTAGAACAAAATTTTGGAACATACTCCCCCACCGCCACGGCAAACCCAAGCGCCCTGTTGGCATAGCGTGTAGTGTAACTACGACGTATGATTTTTTTCTCCGCCGAGCATTTAGGAAATCAAATATATCCCCTCCGTGAAGATGTATAATATTTGGATCTATTTTGTCTAGCTCTCTGTTAATTTTATTAATAAAACCAAATGAAATAGAATGCAATTGACGATATATACAAATGACGTTGATCCTTTTATCTATTTTAGTCAACAATTCCGTCTCAAGCATATCATTAATAATAACAACACTTACCTCTATACCTAATTCGACCTGCTCATTAACAATATTGACAAGCATGGTCTCTATACCACCATATGTAAGCCCCCAAAAAATATGTGTCACTTTCATTGCGCAATTATATAAAAACAGGAGGAATTAGTTTGTTTGGTTAAAGACTTTTTCAACATTATAATGTTCATTAAACCTGGACTTGCCCCACTTTTTCTCAAGATAAGATGGGAATGAATTTAATAAAACTTTATTTGTATTCACGGATAGGAACAAAAGGAACAAAAAGAATGAACCAGATGTGTCTGTCATCAAAATAGCTATCAAATAACTTAGACTGTAAGCAACATTGTATTTTTTATTGTCATCATTTCTCAAAAAACTCAAACGAATCATTTTATACAAAAAAAGTATCCAAAATAACATGCCAATCATACCTGAATTTGCAATTATTTGTAGGACAAAGCTTTCTAAGCCATAAAATTCTGCACTATTTAAACTTGTTCCAATGCGATATGAACTAAATCCATAACCGAAACCTTGTAGAATATAAGGGCCTGCTATTTCAATAACGCTATCAAGCTGACCGAGTCTCATAGACAATGACGATCCTTTATTTCCTATTTTTTCTTGTTTTGCATCATCAAATATATAAATAGTGGAGTATACTGATTCTCTAACAATTTGGAAAGGCGGTGATACTATAATGATAATGAATAAGCATGATATAATCAGGGCATACTTTCTTATTAAGGTAACAAGTACTTTTTTGTTAGTGACCATCACAAGGAAAATACATATACATAATAGAGCCGTTCGCTGAGTTGTTAAAAAACAAGTTAGGAATGAGACAACTAAAAGAGATACCCTGAAATACTTATTTAGTTGTTTTTTGTTGTAAAAGAAAGTAAAAATCAACAAAGATACTAATGACAAGAATATTTTATCACTATATATTCCTACTGCTCTTGAACTCAAACCATATCTTCCTTCTATACTTAGGGCGAAATCACTATCAAAATCTTCTGTATATGCCCCATACATCTCGACTAGTGGATTTGAATTTGATAGAAATGTAAATAACCCGTAAAGCACATTAAACAAAGCTCCTAATGCCACAATACGTATGAAGGCATTATTATCTTTGCTATTCCTTAAAACTATTGGTATTAATAGGAATGGAATAATTTCTGTATAGAAGAATTGTATAATATGCTTGTGTTGATATTCTATAGGAACAAATTGGGAAAAAAAAGACAACGAAAAAATGCCAATAAACAACGCAGTTGCGTATATAAGATATTTTTTTGCCAAAGGTGAAATATATCTTATTAACCTAAAATGAAATAGCAAAAGGATAATTAAAAATATTGCAAGAAATAATGAATTGCAGCTTAATCCTAGAAACCTAACCATAGGAGGAAAACTTAACCTAAAAAAAATGTAAAATGCGAAACCTAGTGATGCCTTTCGTATAGACAACACTATTTCAACAACAAATATTATGATAATAAAAGTCATCAATATGTAAAATGACAATTTTGACGTCCTGGTTTAAAAACTGCCTTTTAGGGCGATTATGGTCACCTGAACGTTTAAATCAAATAAAAATTTGTTAATTGCATCCTTAGCAAGCAGCTTTTCTTTCAAAAGATGCTTGCTAAGGTACTCAGAGCCTTTTGCAAAACTGTTCTTAACTATATAGCGGCACACTTTTATATCATTATATTGTTGTTGAAAAGACAATTCCCATTCAACAAGAGTACGGTTTTGAGAACATTTTTCAAGATTGATTTCAGCAATAGTTTAAAACGACAATTAACAAAGAAAATAAACAGGACTTTATACCCAAATACTTTACCATTTAGACAATAATATGAATAAATATCATTTATTCTACTCTCTTTTATAAGATCAGATAAGTGATAATCAAAGCCACAAACTCCAACTAGATAATTCAGAAGCATTCTTCGCTCTTTAGGATTAATATCACGACTATCTTGCTTATCACTAACAGTATAGTTAATTACATAATTGTTTGTTGCCCACATTACTGGCCCGATATTTAACAATTCAACACTATGAGCGGTATCACAATATTTTCCCCCTTTCGATGGATCAAAATAAATGCCAGAAGTTTTAGTTTTATATAATATAGCAGGGAAAGGCAAACCCTCGCCTTTAATATATTTTAACGCAATTTCCTTCTTTGAGAAGATGATACTATTTCCTTCGGGTTTTTTAAACTTACCAATAACCTCTCCATTTTCACGAACACGAAAACCATTGGAAAAAATAGCGACACATGAAGGATTCTGTTCTGCCAGCTTTGCTATTGAAGAAATTGCGCCTTCCCTTAATGTGTCGTCATCATGGCAAATCATAAAATAATCATAATCTGAAGGTATTTCTTCCAATATTTTATTAAAATGAGCTATTCCATTAGGTTGGGGATTTCTGTGTACATATTTATATTTATGCCTTATTTTTATTACTTTTAATTCTTTTTCCGTATCTGTACTAGTGGAATTATCAGAGATCAGGATAGTAAAGTTACTATAGTCTTGAGAATCAATAGATCTTAAAGCAACTAACAAACTTTGAGGGCGATTAAAAGTTGCAATTATAATTAAAATAGATGGACTATTATTCATTAGAGCATAAATAATTAATACAGACAACTACAAATCTTTTCTGTGACCATTTTATTTATTATCTGCCGTTCATTTTTATTAATTCCGATTATATATACGAGTGATGTGATTAAAATGAAACAACAAAAACATACTATGACAAACCCACAAAAATCATTATTCGTATTGATATATATGTAATAACAAAATATGGAAGTCAAAATTGCTACTGAAAAAATGCGATAAACAACATTTTTTAAATACTCCGTGTAAGGGAGATTAATCATTGGTAAAACTATAATAATTCTTACTGTTTGAGCTGACAGAATAATAAAAATATCAACAACATATACGACCTCGGATTGTAACCCCAATTTCAACAAAATGTATGAAATAGGAAGCGTTAATATTGTGATAAAACTATTAATTAATTGATACTTTGCAATTTTACCTGTTGCATTCACACTTGTTGTCAAACCTCCTGATATACTATCAACAAGCATATAAATAAGCATCAACCGCGTATAAACTACCGTATGTTCTGGAACCTTTTCTAACCATATACCTAATATGTAGGACATTTTGAGAAATAATGGTAATGCCACCAACAGCAATAAATAAAAAGATATCTTCGACATAGCATAAATGAGGACATACATCCTGTGGTAGTTGCCAGCGACATAACTTTTGGTTATCTGAGGAACAGAGGCAATCTGAAAATTGTAGACAAAAGATGATACGGCCGATTGCACCTGAGTTGTTACAGCTCTAGCAGCATTTACAGAAGGGCCAAAAAAGAGATTCAAAAGAATATTTACACCCTGAGTACTCATAACGTAGGAAAAATTACCAAACATAGACCATCCTGCAAATGCACCTATACTTTTGATTTGAGCCAAGTCAACGTTCAACGATAGTCTTGCTTCTTGAAATTTCTTTCTGGTATAAACATAATATAGAGAGAAGTCTATCAAAATAGTAACAAGTATAATAAGTCCATAAAAGATGAGTTTATCAAAGCTAGAAAATGACATAACAATAACTAACACCAGTTTTAAAAGCACATCTGTGATAGATATATAAGCTAGAGCCCCCATTTTTTCATGTACAGTAATAGTTGCTATAAATGGAGTTAAAATCATCTTGAAAATGCAAGCAACTAATGAGAACTGATAAATAACATTTGCAGCAATCTTCCTATCAATAGGTATTTCCATTTCGTTGTTCAAAAACCACAAGCCGAGAGTTTCGCCAAACACAACAACTAAAACTGCAATAAATAAGTGGATTTGAAAAGCGCTATTAAAAGTTTGTCTAAGTTTCCCCAAGTCTCCATTACCTAAATCAACATTCAAGAAGCGCTGAACAGAACTTGCCATCACCGTCTGCAAAAAAGAAAAAATGACAACAATTCCGCTTACGACATTATATATGCCGAAGTCCGTAACACCTAGCGTTGCCAAAACGATTCGACTAATATAGATGGAAATACCCATCACACCGAACATCCTCACATATAACATGACAGTGTTGACAGCAATTCTTTTGTTATCTGCGGATACAGGCATGGAAAGACTTTAAAGATTAATATGTTTAACAATAGGATATGGGAACTTAGAATAAAGCACCTGTTTAAATCGGGTGAAATATAAAGAAGTTTTCGATTGTAACATAGGATTTATAGATATATTTCTAAAGTTCTTTGTAGTCATAACTTGATCTAAGCATTCAGCTATTATGGAAAAAGTATTCCACTTCTGTAAGACTTTGTTCCTCGCATTTATCATATCCTCCATTCTATCTTTGTACAAATCTTGAGAAATAATCTCTTTCATTCTATCTATAGTAGCTTTGATATCAAAAATACTAAAAGGTTCCACTTCACGATCAGAGAATTGCTCGTCAATCTTAGGATCACCATAATATAAAGGATAACATCCAGCAAGAATTGTATCTGAGAGCTTCTCCGTTCTCCAATATGGTACTCTCTCGTTTTCGATAACAATACAATATTTATATTTTGACATGACATCATATTTTACATCAACATTGCTAAATCCTTTTCCGTAAACATCTACTAAATTTGGTACTGCTTCTTTTATCTTTTCAACGAAATAAATCCTATCACAATGGCCTCTAGACATTTTCTTGTTTGATGTAAACAAACAAAATTTATCCAAACGGTCTTTAGTATCAGGCTCCTTAAAGTAATCATACCTATCGTACACCGAATCGTCCATGGCATAGAAATCATAAATCAGCATCCACGGAAATGGGGGTATTGAGAATTTGGCATTTGGCTCTTTCATCATATAATTCTGAAAGCAGAAAATGGTGTCAAACTGCTGCAGATAAGCCTTCGGGTACTTCTTGATAGACGCTGCTTCCATTGGGAAACATATTAAACCACCTTCTTTACATCTTACCTGTAACGGTTTTGACAATGTATCCAACACTACGACATAATCACATTCACCACAACTATCCCCCAGAATAAATTCATACTCACCCCAAACCAGTTGTTCTGTTGGGAATTGTTTATATAAAGGAATTTTGGTGTTTTGTGGAATAAAAACCTTTTTCATTTACTTTTTTATAGTTTTATCCATTCCTCAAGAAGAGGGGTATACTTCATTTCCATATTCAACCACTTCTTAGGAGCTATAACAATTCTTTTATCATACCGGTTCAACCAAGCTCCCCACCAGCTAAAGGTGCTGTTTGCAATTATATTGTGTTTGCAATTAGACATTAATTGCATATCAATATAGTTACTCATTCCTGAGTTATTGCCAACAAAAGTATAATTAGTCAACATTTCAGATAGATTCTCTTTACACCATTCAATGTCATTAGAGAAAATATAAAAATGAGGATTCTCAACATGAGCTTTTATATATTCAATGGCTCGCTGATAATAATCTATCTCGCATATACCTTTATAAATGTCAAAAAGGAGATAGTTGCCCCTTCTTACGTGCAGGCTCACACTATTAGTATATTTTATATTTTCCAATAATGACTTATTGGTTTCATCAAGCTCTCTCCTAAACGAAAATATGTCAAGTATCTCATCCCGTATGTCTGCAAAATAATCCTGATTAGCCCAATAGCCATTATAATAACGGTCATCTTGTATGAGAAGGGCATTCTTATCATAAAAAGAATGATCTTTCTCAAGATATTCTTTATTTCTTAAACCTAACTTTTTAAAAGCAGCCTGCATATACCTCCCCCATAATGTATTTGCAGAAAACGGACATGTTGTTCTCAATAACTGCCAGAAAGTTGCAACAGGGATATCAACATCAAATACATACTTCAGTTCATAGACATGCCACTTATAGCCCTTAAAATCCTTCAAGTCAAGGAGGATTTCTTCAGAGGGATGGAGTCTCTTCAGCTTATATGCCAAAGCATACTGAAGCATCTGATTCCCCAGCCCGCCTTTTATATTGACTATCTTCATGTACTGATCTATTTAGCCAAACACTTACAAATCAAATCTATATCATCCTGCGTCATTTCAGGATAGTTACCGCTGTAGAAACCACAGTCATTGATAAAGTCTGTATTAGGCAGATCATACATTTTTTTCACGTAGTTTTTATAGAACGGCTGGTTCTGCATATTACCAGCAATAACTGGGCGGACCTCAATCTCTGCCTCCATAAATCTCAGGAGGTATTTATTGCGAAGCTCCGGCGTCTTGCAAAGTACAATGAATCCAAACGGGGAGATATTATCCAAATGTCCGTATTCGATATGAATCAGTTCATCATTAGCCTTGATAACCTGATCGAACTGTGCATGGTTAGCTACACGCTTTCTAATGTTCTCATCTAGATACTGCATCTGAGTCTGCCCCAAGAAGCCTGTAATCTCTGTAGGGCGCATATTGAATGCCAAATTATAGAAGCTGTACTTGGCATAGAAAGGATTGATATTATAGGGTTTACGCATAGCAGCCTGTTCATCGAGCGTCACATTACGATCCCAGCCATTAGCGCGGGTAATCTTCATCATTCGGCAGAGTTCACTATCATTGGTGCAGAACATACCACCCTCAATGGTTGACATGTGATGAGCCACAAAGAATGAGAAAGTTGATCCTACACCAAAGTTGCCAAAACGTTCACCTGCTACTCGACCGCCAAGTCCTTCGCAGTTGTCCTCAATGAATATGATACCTCTCTCATCACAAATCTCCTTAATCTTATCCAAATCGCCACTATAGCCCAGAACGTTGGTTGCAAAGAATGCCTGCAGTTCCGTCTCTTTTAATCTTTCAAGCAAATTATGTGACATCACATTAACTGTAGACTTATCTACATCAACAGGTACAGGAACCATACCCATCTGAATGATTGGCATCACATTCGTTGACCATGTCAGTGAAGAAAAACCGACCTTATCGCCATCTTTTAATCTACCAAGGCTCTTAAGCGACTGTAAAAGAGCCAAGTTCGCACTACCACCACTATTAAAAAGCAATGCATATTTACAACCCTGCCACTTAGCAAACTTATCTTCAAACTTGGCACACTCTTTGCCCATTGAAAACATATTGGCATTAAGAATGAACTCTGCCAATTGCTTTTTTGTCTCTGCCTCATTGATAAAGGCATTTCTCATCAAAGGAATTCTCATAATCCTATTTGTTTTTAAATTGTTTATACTCTTCTATTACATGCTTTATGCCTTCTTCCAAAGAAATTTTAGGCTCAAATCCCATATCTTTCATTCGGGTAACATCCATGCACTTTTTCATCATGCCATCAGGCTTAGTTGTATCCCACTCTATCTTGCCTTTAAAACCTGTTAGACGGGCTACTATCTCCGCAAGTTCTTTGATAGAATAGTCCTCTCCGCAACCAATATTAATAAATGTCTCGCCTTCATAATGTTTCATCATAAAAAGGCACGCTGCAGCCATATCATCAACATTAAGAAACTCGCGACGAGCGTTACCAGTGCCCCACATCACCACAGTATCTCTGCCTTCGTCAATAGCATCTATAAACTTTTTGACTGTTGCAGAAAGAACATGGGAATGAAGTGGATCAAAACTATCATTCTGTCCATAAAGATTACAAGGCATCACAGAAATGGCATTAAAACCATATTGCCGTTTATAGAATTCGCCCATCTTCAAAGCAACAATCTTAGAGAGGGCATAACCTTCATTTGTGGGTTCCAGTTTACCATCCAGCAAATATTCCTCCTTCATGGGTTGAGGACATTCCCTGGGATAGATACATGAAGATCCGAGAATCAAGATTTTCTTTACGCCACTCAAAAATGCCTGATGAATAATATTGGTTTGGATCACAATATTATCATAAAGGAACTGAGCGGGGCTCTCCATATTGGCTCGTATTCCACCTACCTTTGCTGCGGCAAGGAATACATACTCAGGCTTCTCCGTCTCGAAAAATTCGCGTACTGCTTCCTGAGAAATCAAATCAAGCTCGGAATGAGTCCTCAGAATTAGATTATTATAACCAGCATCTCTCAGATGTCTGACAATAGCAGACCCCACCAAACCACGATGGCCTGCTACATATATTTTTGCACTTTTTTCCATAATAGTCTATTTCACGATACCGTATTCAAGGTATTCTGCCAAATTTTCTCTGACTTTAGCTGCAGCATTCTCAGAAGCCACCTTTGCCATATCAGCTTCCACCATTATTTTAACAAGTTCCTCGAAAGATGTCTTGCTGGGATTCCAGCCCAGCCTGGCTTTGGCCTTGGTTGGATCACCCCAAAGGTTAACAACGTCGGTATAGCGATAGAATTCTTTCTTCACTTCTACGACCACCTTTCCAGTCTCTTTATCGATACCTTTCTCCTCAATACCTTCGCCTTGAAACTCAAGTTCAATACCAACATGCTTAAAAGCATAATAGCAGAATTCACGAACCGAATGCTGAACACCTGTGGCAATCACGAAATCCTCTGGCTGCTCATTCTGAAGAATCAGCCACATACACTCTACATAATCCTTTGCATATCCCCAGTCACGAAGTGAAGAAAGGTTGCCCAAATAAAGTTTGTCCTGCAAGCCTTGTTTGATTCTTGCTGCAGCCAGTGTAATCTTTCGTGTTACGAAGGTCTCACCTCTGCGCTCACTCTCATGATTAAACAAGATGCCATTACAACAGAACATATTATATGCCTCCCGGTATTCTTTCACAATCCAGAAACCATACTGCTTGGCTACTGCGTATGGACTATATGGATGGAATGGCGTATTCTCATTCTGTGGTACCTCTTCAACCTTACCATAAAGTTCTGATGTAGAAGCCTGATAAATACGACAGGTTTCTGTCATACCCAACTGACGGACAGCTTCCAAAATACGGAGCACGCCTACCGCATCCACATCTGCCGTATATTCAGGAGAATCGAAGCTTACCTGAACATGGCTCTGTGCTGCCAGATTATAGATCTCGTCCGGATGTACTTTACTGATAACACCAAGAACACTCATTGAATCACCCATGTCTGCATAGTGCAGATGGAAATGGGGTTTCCCCTCTAAGTGAGCTATACGTTCACGAAAATCAACGGAACTGCGTCTGATTGTGCCATGCACATCATAGCCTTTTTCCAACAAAAATTCAGACAGGTAACTTCCATCCTGACCTGTTACACCTGTAATCAATGCTGTTTTCATATTTTCTCTAATTATAAATTATTCATATTCATTCGTACCGCTTTCCTAATTGCTTCCTCTGCAGAGTATTTGGGTGTCCAACCAAACATGCGAAGTCGTGTTACATCGTAACTGTACTTGTTAACATCGCCTTTATTACCTCCATAGTCTTCTATATATCGAATTGGAACCTGGATTCCTATTTCTTCCATAACAATCTGGGCAATTCGCTCAACGGTCACATTTGAATCAACACCAACCAAATAGGCATTATAATCTTCTTTGGTTTTATCTAAAATGCACATCACACCTTCTACCAAGTCGTCAATCCATATATAAGGTTTACACTGAGTGCCATCGCCATAAACCTCAAGCTGATCGGGATGCATTTTGATTTTCCTAATTAAATCAGGAATTACTCCTCGATACATATCTGGACCTACAGTATTACTAAATCGGGCTATCCATACCTGAAAATTATGCAAACTACTAAATGAACTCACAAAAGCTTCGCTAGCGAGTTTGCCTGCACCATAATGAGAGATTGGCCTCATAATAGACCTAGATTCCTGAAATCTATCTTCTGAGTTTCCATACACATTAGAAGATGATGCGAAGAAAAATTTTTTGATCTCAAATACACGCATCATTTCCAAGATGTTCAGCGTAGTTTGCAATGTATTCTCAATATCGGCATAAGGATTCTCCTCGCCTTTTCGCGTATCCGCATTACCTGCAAAATGGAACACCATGTCGAATGAGTGTCTATCGAACACACCTCTCAGTTTAAAGGTATTATTCACATCAAATTCATAGAAGTTGAAGAGAGGGTTATCAAACAGATCCTTCAAGCTATCTTTACTACTATTCGACAAGTTATCGATGACAACAACACTATGACCATTTTTTACCAAGCGTTTGCAGATATGGCTACCGATATAGCCGGCCCCGCCTGTTATTAAAATATTCATGATTATTCTGCTATTAATTCATTGGGAAACAATGCACAAGCACCTTTACATGTGATGTGTATATCACTGAATGAGTCATTGTTATCTATAAGACCCAGTCGTTTGTTAATTTGTGATACAACTTCTTTCCTGATATCAGCATCAATCTCTGCGTATGAAAAAAACAATCTTTCCTTTAAGTCGACCTTTTTCCTTATTTTGCTAAAGTCATCACTCTCATAAAGATCACTTATCTTATTGGCACCATCCACATACAATATATCTTTCATCTTTACGAAGCCATCCCTGTCGAGACTACCTCTATATGCTACCATTATACCAGACTTGTTGCCTATTACAGAGAAATATTCATCCCATGTATAGCCATGGAAATACAATTGAATTATGTTGTTCATTATCGCATAATTGTTTCTGTAAGCACAATCCTACCATCTCACTCAATACCTGCTGATTGACATCTTACTTATTATTTCCTCAAACTTCCACCCAGTCAATGGGTTCACCACACACTCCGTCTTCTTCGTATCAGGTTCCAAGTTCACATCCTTTTCTGGATTATACCCTCCAAAAGACAGCTCACTCGCAGAACCGCTTATCTCTTTCATCACGATAATGAAGTCCTGTAACTTCCGAGTATCGTTAGAGGCAATATTATAGACCTCCTGGCTGAAATCCTTATCGTTCAAGGCATTAATAGAAAGTTCCGCTATCTGACGTGCTGCGTCCTTCACATACACATAATTCCATTTCTGGCCACCACTGCGCATCTCAATAGGCTCATTAGCCTTGAGCTTCTTCAATGAAGACTTAATCAAGGTTTCATCATGGTCATTCTCTCCATATACGCTCAGAATACGAAGATGAATGTACTTCAAACCAAGTTCCTTAGTCAACATACTTGACTCCTGATACATCCTGAGTTTGCCCTTTCCATAAGCTGAAAATGGGGCGCAAGGAGTGTCCTCAGTAATTACTCCTGGAACAATACCATACTCAGCCTGTGAACCCGCATCTACGTAAAGTTTGCAACCCATACGTTTTGCAAGTTTCACACATTCCAATGAGAGACGAACATTCTCCTCGTGAACAGCTGGATTATTTCTTTCCTCATGGGTTGTCCCAGCCCAAGCAAGATGGATAAAAACATCCGCTTTTACATCTTTAGCTAATTCAAGCAAGGTCTGCATATCAGCTCTAAAAACCTCAAGATGTCCATCTTTGGCAATTTCTTCAAGGTGTTCATTAGCACTACGAGTCATTGCAACGACCTCGTGACCATTATCAGACAGGTAACGGCAGAGTTCAATACCTATGAAACTGGATGCGCCAGTGATAAAAAACTTCATGTTTTTCAAATTATAGTTTCAACCCTTCGTATTCACGCAGGTAGTTCTGCGTACCAACAATTGGAGCAAATTCGTCAGGTATAGCGATTCTCTGTATCTTAGGATACGTTGCAATCTTTCCCTTTGAGAACAAATCATTAACTAGCTCCACTATAGCTGATCCCATTCCGCAAGAAAGCTGGTGCTCCTCAATGGTTATCAATCCTTCAGGATGCTTTTCAACAATATTCTTTAACTGCTCCTGATTGATAGGCTTGACAAACGGCACACTATATAAATCATACGGAAAGTTCTTTTCTGCAATCTGAGCCTTTGCTGCAGCCATGATGTTACCACAGGCAAGAACGGCTTTCTTGTTGCCTTCCTTCAAATCTACAGGGAGAATATCACCAGCCTTTACCGTTAGGCTCTCTTCTGAGTGTGCCACCTTCTCCCCTGCCTTACCCAAACGAATATACATCGGGCCATCGTATTCGGCAGAGAACTTTGCAATTGCTCTTGCCTCAACCGGATCACCTGGAGTAGCCACAATCATATTAGGAATAGCCCTCAATGCACCAATCTCTTCAGTAGGCTGATGTGTTGCACCGAGGCTACCGTATGCATAACCGGCACCAACGGAAACAATCTTCACATTTGCCTTATGGTAAGCAATATCATTTCTGATTTGCTCCATACAACGTAAAGTCGGGAAGTTACCAATGGAGTAGATATAAACATTATATCCTGTCATGGCCAAACCAGCTGCCACTCCTGCCATATTCTGCTCTGCAATACCGGCATTGAGGAAACGCTCAGGAATTGCCTCCATGAAAGGCTCTACCACATGATAGCCCAAGTCACCAATGACCAGGAAAATCTTTTTATTTGTCTTGGCTTCTTCAAGAAGCTGATTGATAAAACTTGTTCTCATCGCAGTTCCTCCATGGCTTGTTTAAACTCTTCTTCATTGGGTGCACTATAATGGAACTTAAGGTTGTGTTCCATATAACTTACACCTTTACCTTTAACCGTGTTAGCAACGATGAAAGTAGGCTTGTCATTGCAGTTTTTGAAACTCTCGAAAGCGTCAAGGAGTTGCTGGATGTCGTTCCCATCTATATCACAAACATTCCATTGGAATGCCCGGATTTTCACCGCCATAGGATCCAAACACATAATATCTTTGGTATCGCCCATAGCCTGCATCCCGTTCTTGTCCAGAATGATGCAAAGGTTATCTAGTTTATGATGAGCGGCAAACATCAAGGCTTCCCAGTTACTACCTTCGTCAATTTCTCCGTCACCAATGATGCAATAAATATTGAATGGTACACCACTACGTTTGCTACCCAAAGCCAGACCCGCGGCTACAGGGAATCCGTGACCAAGACTACCCGTGGAAAGCTCCACACCAGGAAGCTTATGACTCACGTGCTCAAAGTACTCTGAACCGTCCTTACAGTAGTTAGCCATCAGTTCATCATAGTTCATAAAGCCTTTCAAAGCCAAGGCTGCATAATATGATGCGCAATTATGACCTTTACTCTCAATGAAACGGTCACGCTTAGGATCTTCCATGGTCTCAGGGGTAATATTCATTACACCCGAATAAAGCACAGCGAGGATATCAGCCTGTGAGAGTGTTCCTCCTGTATGGGAGGTATTCGTATTATAAGCCATCTGAACAGCGGTTCTTCTGATAGCTTTAGCAAATTCCTTGATTTCTTCTATTTTACTCATCCTATGAATTTTTCAATTTCATCAATGCAAATGGCATAGACATCTTCCTTCTGGTAGCGTTTATACCAGTCCGCTACCAAATCAATGGTCTGGAAGGCATCCAAACGTGGCTTCCATCCCAAGCGGGTCTTGGCTTTAGTAATATTAAGCATCAAAAGATTTGCCTCATGCAAAGCATTAGGATCCGAAACATCTTTCAATTCACCCCTACCAAAACTTTGAACCAACTTAGTAGCTACTTCCCAAACGGTAGATACTGAATCTGCTTCCGGTCCAAAATTCCAGCCTTCACAATACTCAGTAGGGTGCTCCCACATCTTCTGCGCAAGCTGCATATAGCCACTCAATGGTTCCAACACATGCTCCCACGGGCGAACCGCCTTCGGGCTACGAATTTCAATGGGCTTACCTGCTTCCAAAGCTCGGATGCAGTCCGGGATGATACGGTCTTTTGCCCAATCACCGCCACCAATAACGTTACCAGCACGTACACTGGCAAGACTTACGTGATGTTTTTTGCCGTAATCCTCGGGGTTGAAGAAACTTCTGCGCCAACTTTGGATGGCTATTTCACAAGCACCTTTACTGCTGCTATAAGGATCATAGCCACCAAATGGATCATCTTCCTTATAACCACGCATCTGCTCTTTGTTGTCATAGCACTTGTCGGTGGTTATCATTACACCTACTTTGACACTTTCCGTTACACGAATGGCTTCCATGATGTTGATGGTTCCCATCACGTTGGTCTGGTAGGTCTCAACAGGTATTTCATAACTGAGGCGAACCAGTGGCTGTGCTGCAAGGTGAAAAACAATCTCAGGCTGATACTCTGTAAAAATCTCTTTCATTTTCTGGCTGTCACGGATATCAGCACGGATGTCAGCCTTGATCTTACCTCCTATGCCAGAAAGAACAAAGTTGTCCTTCTCGTTGTAGGATTCCAGACCTATGCCAACCACCTCAGCCCCCAGTTCGTGGAGCCATATGCTGAGCCAGGAACCTTTGAAACCAGTGTGGCCGGTTACAAGGACTTTCTTGCCTTTATAGAAATTATTGAAAATGTCAATGTTCATATTACTTGGTGTGTTGTATACAGAACTCAGAAATGCACTTAATCATCCACTGGTTCATCTCCTTGGTCATACCAGGGAATACACCAATCCAGAAGCTATTGGTCATCACAAAGTCGGTATTCTTCAGCTCACCAACAATGCGGTAGCCTTCACCTGTCTGGCGCATCTCGTCAAAGCAAGGATGCTTGATCAGGTTACCAGCAAAGAGGTTACGAGTCTGGATCTTGTTCTGCTCCAGATAGCCCGTCAATTCATTGCGGGTAAATCCAGCATCTTCTTTCACGGCAATAAGGAAACCGAACCAAGAAGGATTGCTATTGGCCTCAGCTACAGGAAGAATCAGTCCGGTCACATCCTTCAAACCATCATACAGCATCTGATAGTTAGCACGACGGGCTGCAACTATCTGATCCAGCTTATCCAACTGGGCACAACCAACAGCAGCCTGCATATCGGTAATCTTCAGGTTAAAGCCAAAGTGACTGTAAACATACTTGTGGTCATATCCCTGTGGCAATTCACCAAACTGACCTGTGAAACGCATACGGCAGGTGTTGTCCACACCAGATGCACACCAGCAATCACGCCCCCAGTCACGGAACGAGAGGGTAATTTTGTTCAGCAACGGATCGTTGGTATAGACAGCTCCACCCTCACCCATTGTCATATGGTGAGGAGGATAGAAACTACTGGTTCCAATGTGGCCCCAAGTACCAGTCTTCTTGGTCACACCATCAATGGTATATTCAGAACCCAGGGCATCACAGTTGTCCTCAATAAGCCAAAGGTTATGCTTTTCACAGAAAGCGAGTACAGCCTTCAAGTTGAAAGGATTACCCAATGAATGAGCCATCATCACTGCCTTAGTCTTGGGACTATAGGCAGCTTCCAACTGATTGACATCAATGTCAAACCCTGGCAGCGCTACATCCACAAATACAGGAATAGCTCCATACTGGATAATGGGCGTAACGGTGGTGGGGAATCCTGCGGCTACAGTAATCACCTCATCACCTTTTTTGATTCTACGGTCGCCCAACTTAGGAGAGGTCAGTGTGTAAAATGCCAGCAGGTTGGCACTGGAACCAGAGTTGGTAACGGCACAATACTTCACACCCAGCCAATCAGCCAAGCGACGCTCAAACTTATGCGTCCAAGGGCCTTGCGTCAGCCAAAAATCCAGTGAAGAGTCCACTAGATTAACCATCTCCTCGTCATTGAAATAGCGGCCTCCATAGTGGACAAATGACTTACCCGGTTCAAACTCTTTTTTATGCGCATGAACTTCCTTATAATACTCTCGCGTCAGCTCTAGAATTTGAGCTTTCAGTTCTTCCTTTTTTGACATATCATTTGTTTCTTATTTTTACAACACATTAGGTACAGAGCGATCCCATTTCTTCCAAGGTGCTTTGTTCTCTTGAAGTAATTTATCGAGCATATTTTTCTCGCGTATATTATCCATACATTGCCAGAAACCTTCATGAATATATGACATCAATTCGCCTTCTTTTGCCAACGTTTCTAGGGGTTTTCGTTCAAATACTGTATCATCACCATCAATCAGATCAAACACCTCTGGTTCAAGCACCATATATCCAGCATTAATGGGAGATCCATCAGATAGGCTCTTCTCACGGAATGATTTCACAGCTCCCCCCTCAATATCAAGGACGCCCTTTTCCTGCTTCATCTTAACAGCTGTCAGAGTCGCTTTCTTGCCATGATATTGATGGAATTCTAGTAATCTATTGATATCAACATCGCAGACTCCATCGCCATATGTCATGAAGAAAGGCTCATTGCCTACATACTTCTGCACTCGCTTGATACGACCTCCAGTCATGGTATTATATCCTGTATCTACGACTGTTACTTTCCATGGTTCCAAATTGCTATGATGTACTATCATTTCATTTTTACCATCTCGGAAATCAAACGACACATCACTATTATGGAGGAAATAGTTGGCAAACCATTCTTTTATATATTCCTGCTTATATCCTGCACAAATGATAAACTCTTTGTGCCCATAATAGGCATACTCTTTCATGATATGCCAAAGAATGGGCATACCACCTATTTCAATCATAGGCTTGGGTTTAAATACGGATTCTTCACTAATGCGGGAACCAAAACCACCAGCTAAAAGTACTACTTTCATACTAATATAAATCAATATTTAAATCAAATGGACTATCAAAATCTTTCAGTAAAGGATGTTTTGTGTCCTTTTCTGAAAGAATCGCTTTATCTTTGATTCGCCAATCAATGTTCAAAGAATCATCAAAAATACTGATGCCTCCCTCTGACTCGGGATGATAAAACTCATCGCACTTGTATTGGAACACAGCAGTTTCAGATAATACAGCAAAACCATGAGCAAATCCTTTTGGGATAAAAAACTGGCGGTGATTATCCTCTGTCAATTCAACAGCAACATGTTGGCCATAGGTTTTTGATCCCTTCCGAATATCTACTGCCACATCAAGAACTGCCCCCTTAACACAGCGTACCAGTTTGCTCTGAGTAAATGGAGGGCGCTGAAAATGTAATCCTCGCATTACACCATAGCTTGATTTTGACTCATTGTCCTGAACAAATACTATTGGCCTTACTTTCTCGTCGAATTCTCGTTGAGAGAAACTTTCAAAGAAATAGCCTCTTGAGTCTTCAAAAATATGTGGTTCAATAATCACCACGCCATCTATTGCTGTTTTAAGTACTTCCATCTTTATGTTTCATAAGTCTGATAAGGAGTGTGAGCATCTGAAGTCGCTCAAAAAACAGTTGCTCAACAACTCGCTTATCAGAATTATTAATTCATGTATTATAATCCGCGCGGGATTAACTGAAAGAAGAGAGGGTGGGGATGGGGTCTATATATAATTAAGGTGTAGAAGTGGGGTGGTATACGTTTCGATTATTATGAGTGGTTTACTCTTGATTACTATTAGGGGGGATTTTAGATGAAAATGTGATGATAAGCGTAAGAAATGCTAAAAAGTAATGTAAGGAGGGTATAAGATTGGAATAAAGATCGTATATTTGTGCCCATGTAAGGCACGAAGTCGGGCGGCACCTTGACAATTGATGCGAGCATCATTGTACTACTCGGTTTGCACCGACATTGTGGCGTGAAGGCAGCGATAACTAATGGTAAAGAGGAGGTTAAATATATTGAGAATGGGTGGAGCGAAGATTATATCTCAGATCGGTACCACCGTAGCGCACCAATCGGTACCGCTGTAGCGCTTGAATTGGTACCAAGAGTTCATTTCGGTTTTGCTCAAATACTAGCGGCAAGCATCCCATACCGCAAGATCTTTGGACAATCGCTTCGAACCATAACGGTTTGAAGCGATTTTTTGTTTTGTATGAGGTTTTTTCGAAGAAAAGTTTGGATTGTTCATGAGAATTGCTTATATTTGCGGTCAGTTACTGCTGACTGTGATGCGTTGGACGCCAATCATCTATGAAGTGTGTGGCAATTATATCGCGGACTGAGTGCGCCCTGTTTGGTGATGGGGTGACCCTGAGGAGTGGGGGAAGGTTCCACACAATTATACTGCTGATGATGAATTAAGTGAGCCTACCGAAAGAGTTAGCGGAAAAGACGCCTCTTCTTAAGATACGCACGCTCGAATAAGCGCCGCAGAGCGTCGAGCGACCAAGGGATTCAAAATATAGAAACTCTCCTATGATACTGAATTGTTTGCATTTAAGAGGCGATAAGGATGCAAAGAAATATGCTGCGATCGCTGTTGTGGAATCAGGGTATGGTGGGGACATGGATGAAGAGTTTGCGAATGAGCTATTGGACGATATGGACTTTGACGAGTCTGGCAAGGATAAATGCTCGAGGATTGAGGGGATGTTGTCGAAGCTGATGAAGATAGTGGAGGGGGAGATGGAGTCCTTTTCACAGCGACAAAACCGCTGAATACAGTAGAAGGAGAAACCCTGCGGAGAAGCGCAGGGACAAGTAATAATATAGTCACGATGCCATATTACGACAAGCAGTTCTTAAAAAAGTTAAATGACCTCTCGATTGAGTCGGTCGCTGTTAAACTTGGGCTTACGGTTAAGAAGCACTGGACTTTATGTCCTTGGCATAGCGATCATAATCCAAGTTTGAGATTCAGCACCAACTCTAAAGAGAATTACTGTCATTGCTTTGTTTGTGGTAAGGGTGGTAATCCTATTACCTTGACGATGCAAGTGGAAAACTGTGGCTTCCAAGAGGCCTGTCAAATATTGGCCAAAGAATTCTCTATCCCATTGCCCAATAATGAGAAACCTAAATATGTTAAAAAGATACTGCCTAAGAAAAGCGTCGTAAAAACTGAGGAACCAAAGAAGACACCAGATGTAGAGATACTTAACTGGATAGTAGAAACAATCGGATTAACTAAAAAGGCTGAGGATTTCTTATTTGAGGAAAGAAAATATAAACATGAGATAATTGAGAAACTACGTATAGGATCGGTAGATAATGGGCAGGAATTTGTGGCTGCACTAACAGCTCAATTCGGGTTGGAACGTTGCATGGATAGCGGTGTGATAGTAAAAAGACAATATGGATTAGAGCTATTTTGCATAGTTCCTTGTCTTATTATACCATATTATGACATAAATGGAAGGATAGTAAATCTTCAAAGCAGACGATTGACAAAAGAGCGAAACTATAGGTTTAATTTTGTTCCAGGACTTGCAGTAACCCTCTATAACCTTCCTGTTTTAAAAAATATGAAGATGGATGAGCCTCTCTATATATCTGAAGGAATAACTGATTGTTTCGGGATGTTGTCGGCTGGTAAAAAGGCTATTGGCATTCCGAGTACTTCGCTGTTTAAGGAATCGGACTTGAAATATCTGATGAACAGGTTGCTATTAATGTATCCCGATCAAGACGATGCGGGAGCAGGTTTATATGACAAAATGAAGGAGGCTCTGAATAAAGTTGGATGTAGTTTACATAAATTGTCACTGCCTAAAGGGTATGGTGACTATTCTGAATATTACGCAGACAAACTTACTAACCTATGAGCTATTTTGATAGAATAACCTCGATAGAGAACCTGATGCTGGCATGGAAGAAACTGGAAAGAAGTTTCCATCACGGTGAGGTTTGGTATG
>JAEEGL013165440.1_pt1 | contig 26816 bp, 28 predicted proteins | sample 9134231 | NCBI WGS metagenome assembly JAEEGL01 (sample SAMN16246548, study PRJNA631951) | gut metagenome | biome: gut microbiome; feature: rumen; material: fiber-attached | host: Bos | place: Iran: Karaj | collected 2018-10 | reverse complement strand
CAGAGATTTTTCATGAGCTGTTTTTCGATCTCATGCTCAACGGCATGCAGCATCTTTCTTTCCAAAGGACGCCTTGCGTCAATATAGATCTTCAAAAGACCTCTTTCCTGATTCATTCTGATCTTTGTGACCTGAATATCGGAAAACTGGTCAGCGATCTGGTCATGTAACTGTAATGTCGGAAATGCTTCAAAAAAAGGTTTCATATCAAATTCCTATTCAACAAACTCTTATTCGTTCCAGTGATCAAGTTCCGCTTTCAGCGCATCCAGCAGTTCGTCTTCCTTAACCTTGCGGATGATCTCTCCTTTTTTCATCAGAAGTCCTTCATGAACGCCGCCTGCGATACCAAGATCCGCCTCTTTTCCTTCCCCGGGACCGTTCACAACACACCCCATGACAGCAACTTTGATATTCAGATCGTAGTTTTCGCAGAGGCTTTCCACATTCTGCGCCAAAGAGATCAGGTCGATCTGCGTCCTTCCGCATGTCGGACAGGACACCACTTCAATTCCCGCTTTCTTAAGCCCGAGCGTCCGGAGGATCTGTTTTGCGGAATAGATCTCTTCCACAGGATCTCCGGTCAGTGAAACGCGGATCGTGTCCCCGATCCCCTTGCTTAAGATCAATCCGAGGCCGATGGCGGATTTGATGTTCCCGGATCTAAGGGTCCCTGCCTCCGTGATCCCGACATGCAAAGGATATCTGCATTGCGGTGCGAGCAGCTCATGCGCCTTTACACACATTAACACGTCGGAAGACTTAATGCTGACAACGATGTTGTCGTATCCTGCCTCTTCGATCATGGAGACCTTATCAAGCGCGGATTCCACGATCCCTTCCGCACTGACGCCATGGTATTTGTCCACCAGTTCTTTTTCCAGGGAACCGCTGTTGACCCCGACACGGATCGGAATATTTCTTTCTGATGCCGCTTTCACAACGGACAAAAGCTTCTCTTTGCCACCGATGTTCCCGGGATTGATCCGGATCTTATCCGCGCCGTTTTCGATCGCAAGCAATGCCATGCGGTGATCAAAATGGATATCCGCTACGAGCGGGATCCTGATCTGCTTTTTGATCTCTTTAAGTGCAAATGCCGCTTCTTTTGTAGGAACCGTACAGCGGATGATCTCACATCCTGCTTTTGTCAGCTGTTCGATCTGAGAAACAGTTGCCCGGACATCTTCGGTCCTGGTATTCGTCATGGACTGGATCAGGATCGGATTTCCGCCACCGATCTTTCTGTCTCCGATCTTGATAATTTTTGTATTGTCGCGATACATAAATTCCTCCGGGCAACTATTTCTAGTGGTCTGTAAACTCTTGAGATGGTATATCTAGATTATCATATTAAATGTGCCAAAAAAAGTATTGACATTTGCAGATTGGAAAAAATGAACGGAACAACTCTAGATCCGGATCCGGTAATCCCGCGATTCCCGTGTGATCAATCCCGATCTTGTTCTGAATTTAATACAAAGATCTCCTTTCGGAAAATTCTCCCTGTTCAACTGAAGCGCATTTTCGTCCCCCGCTTTCACATAAAATCTTTTGGTCTCATCCCTGTATGTCCCGCCATGATCGAAACTTATAAAAACATGCGTTATCTTTCCGTTTCTGCATTTGAAACTGATCGGTTCCCTGACCGTATAATAATCGGTAGACCGCCAAAGGATATATCTGCCGTCATTTTCCATGACATCCATCTGTATCAGTTCCTGTTTTTGCATCTGCGTTGCAAAGGATCCGGAATATCCCTTCGCGCCTGTCAACAGTAAAACCGGTATCATTAAAGATAACAGTCGAAATTTTATCTGTTTCATCGTTACCTCCCAACCTGATGATAGTGCAGGATCAGATCCTGTTTGATCTCGTCTACACGGATCTCCTCTCCTTCCGATGTTTTCACGATCAGCGTTTGATCTGCAAAGATCGCAAGAAACAGCATTCCGAATTTCAGTCGCAGACTGTCAAAATCCTCTAAAAGCAATCCGACCTGCAGTACCCATCCTTTTTGATATCTTAAGCATTTCAGGGCACAGAAGTGCCAGTTCCCGAGTTCGTCCGCATTTTCCAGGCGTACCGGGAATAACAGCGCAAAAAACAGCAGCAGTAACAGAAGCAGGACTCCAAGACAGATGAAGAGCGTTGTCCGGATGGTATTGTCCTCCTCCACCGTTTCCGGGACCACTTCTTCTTCCGGCGCATCGGAAAGCATGATCTCCTCTTCCACTTCTTCCGTTTCTTCGTCTGTATCCGGCTCAGTCTCTTTTTGAAGATCATATCCGGATGTCATGTTTTTGATGTTCACATTTTTCTGTGCATTGATGTTCTGCCTGTCCCTGTTTTCCTCCTGTGTATTTTTGTTTTCATTTTTGGGAACATTGTCCGGTTTGATATTCGGACTTGACGGAAGCGGAGTCGGTTTCGGGATCTGTGTCGGTACAACAATGGGATTTTGCGGAACCGGCGTCGAAGTTGGTGCCGGCACCGGCGAAGAGGTCGGTTTGGGCGACGGTGTTGGTGTCGGATCGCTTTTGATGCGGATATTTTCTATGGAAACGGAAGCTTTTGCACCGTTTCCTGCCTGATCTTTTACGATCACCTCATAGGTTCCGTTTTTATTTACCGAAAAGCTATCCTCCGCATGGTCGGCCTGCAGATAGTGATACGGTCTTTCCGGCAATCCGGAATCAGGATCTAAAGCCTGGATCCTGATCGTCACTTCCCCTTCCGTCTGTGTGGTCGGCGTGTATGTGAGTTTGATCTTGGGCGGGCTGATATCCGTAACCGTCAAAACAGCAGCTTCCGTCGGGACTTCATCGCCACGTTCTCCGACCAGAATGCAGCGGAACGCAGAACCGCTGACTCTTGTCCGAAGCGCTGAGATCACCAGGTTCAATGTGGAACACCCCTGATAGGTCACGCCGTCTTCCATGGTCCCGTCCCTTAAGTCCGTGATCCCGGCAGCCGTGATCTTCTGCCATCTGCAGGCAGCTACCTTATTTCCGGATGCGGAAAAAGTCACACTCTGATCCGTTCCTGCCTGCGTACTGACCGGATTTGACGTCACTTCCGGCACCTTCGATTCTCCGTAAAGCTGCAAAGTCCCGCTTACCGTGATCGAACGCTGTGCAGAATACCCGCAGGCCTCACTGCTTTGTCCGCTCACATAGTTTCCGCCCGAGCAGCTGATCTTCTGTTTTACTGTATAGGATGCCGGCATGGTGATAACGGAATCTCTTCCCGTATAGGCGCGAAGATCGATCACGCCTTCACCGGCTTTTGTGGAACTGAAATCCAGGACACTGAAGCCGTCCACCGTGACCGCATATGTCGTACTCACACTTTTTCCGGAAACATAGGTATGGCAGTCCCCGCTCGAACAGCCGGGACACCAGCCGCTGTAACTTCCGATACTCGTTGGCGAGATCCTGTATACTGCATAAATGACATCTTTTGTGGAAAAACTTTCCCCGGAACCGATCGTCGCCAGATATTCCCCGTCTGTTTCCGAGGCATAAACAGGTACAGTTAAGAAAACCCCGCAAAAGATCAGGGCCGCAAAAATGATCCAAAGGATCTGTCTTGATTTGATCACCGCTTGTTCTCCTTTTCTTATCAAGGGGAGCTTTCCGGATGTGAAAAAATGTGCTGAAACAGGATCAAAAGATCTGTAAAAATATACTAACGCAGAGAATGGATCATGTCAACAAAAAAATGACACAATGCGTTTTAGCGCATGATCAGTCTTGATATATCATTATACATGGCAAAAGCCATGATCGCGATCAGCATCACGACGCCGAGCAGATTGATGGCGCCTTCTGTTTTGGGTGAGAGCGGTTTCCTTCGGAATGCTTCAACGATCAGCAATAACAGTTTCCCGCCGTCCAGTCCCGGGATCGGAAGCAGGTTCATGGCCCCGAGATTGGCCGAAAGTAAAGATCCCAGCGACAACATTGTCAGGACAACTGCTAATGTTCCGCCGGCCTCTTTTGCATAATCATATTCATCGCTGACAATGGTTGCAACACCGATCGGTCCGCTCAGTTCCTGCGCGGACAGTTTACCGGCCACCAGCCATTCCAGACTCTTTACGACGGACCTGACTTCATAGATCACATAAAAATAGGCGTATTTGATCGATTTTAACGGTGTGATCTTAGTGTCATAGTCCCCGCCGACGATCCCGAACATATAACGTCCGTATTCCTCGTTATATTTCGGGGAAAGTTTCACTTTATATTTTTCCCCGTTCCTTAAAAATTCGATCGTGGCTTCCCTCCCATCAGAAAACATGGTCAGAAGCGTCACTTCCGAAAACATATGGATGGAAGAAGAATTGAATTTCACGATCTCGTCTCCCGCCTTTAACCCTGCCTCTTCTGCAGGGGATCCGGGCGTGATATCGATCAGTTTTGCCGTCGGGTACCCGTCTGCGCCCACAACAAACAACGCCAGAATAAAGGCCAGGATAAAGTTGAATACAGGGCCTGCGATCACCGTTGCGATCCTTGCGAATACCGGTGCATTGCGGAAGGTGCTTTCCTCGAGATGATCCGGATCCATATTGTCAAACAGGCATCCGCCGCCGAGCGGAAAAATATTGATCCTGTAAAGTGTATCATGCATCTGAAAAGAAACGATCTTCGGTCCGAAGCCGACCCAGAACTCATTCACCTTGATCCCGTTTGCTTTCGCGATCAGCAGATGTCCGAATTCATGTGAGATGACAAGGATCCCAAAGATCAATATGGCAAGAAGTAATTTGATCAAAATGCTCATGGTTGTGAATTCCTTATTGATTCCTTAATTCTTCCAAAAACGCATAGGTTTCCGTCTCAGCCTGAAGGATGGCTTCCACATCCGGGGAAGCGATAACACGGTGGGCGTCCATGGCCGCTCCGATCAGATCCGGGATCTCCAAAAAGCCGATCTCATCCTTTAAAAACAACGCAACCGCTTTTTCGTTTGCCGCATTGAAAACCGTAGGCATCGTCCCGCCGGTCTTTGCGGCCTTAAGCGCCAGAGACAGTCCCGTAAACGTATCGGGGTCCGGTTTTTCAAAGGTCATTTTTCCAAGTTCATAAAAATCAAGGCGCGGATCCTTTGAAGGGATCCTGTCCGGATAAAAGAGCGCATACCGGATCGGGAGCTTCATGTCAGGTATGCCAAGCTGCGCGATAACGGCGCCATCCACAAACTGCACCATGGAATGTATGACACTCTGCGGATGAACGACGACCTCGATCTGATCAAGTTCCACATCGAAAAGCCATCTGGCTTCCATGACTTCAAGACCTTTGTTGACAAGCGTAGCCGAATCCACGGTGATCTTTTTCCCCATACTCCAGTTCGGATGCTTCAGGGCATCACAGGATCGCATCTGCTTCAGTTCTTCTCTCTTTTTCCCGCGAAACGGCCCGCCGGAAGCCGTCAACAGTATTTTTTCAAGACGACGGGGATCTTCATTCTTCAGAGATTGGAAGATCGCACTGTGTTCGGAGTCTACCGGCAGGATCTTTACATGGTTTTCCTTCGCCATGGGAATGATCAGATGTCCTGCGGTAACAAGTGTTTCTTTATTCGCAAGGGCAATATCTTTCCCGGCTCTGATCGCAGCAATGGTCGGTTTGATCCCGATCATGCCGACCATGGATGTCAGCACGATCTCTACCGGCTCATAACTTGCCGCTTCCTCAAGTCCGTCCATGCCGGATAAGATCTTAACGGGCAGATCGGCAGTTCTGACTTTTAGCTCTCTGGCAGCTTTTTCATCATATACCGCACAAAGATCAGGATGAAATTCCCTGATCTGTTTCTCAACAAGATCGATCCTGCTTCCGCAGGCAAGAACCCTGACATGAAGTTCCGGATTCTCTCTGACGATCTCCAAGGTCTGTGTTCCGATGGAACCCGTGGATCCCAAAACCGAAATATTTTTCATCATCCAATATCCTTACATAAACAGATTTACCACAAATACGATCAGAAAATAGATCATCGGTGCCGTAAAGATCACGCTGTCAAAGCGGTCTAAGATCCCGCCGTGTCCGGGGATCAGATGTCCGTAATCCTTGATCTCATGGTTTCTTTTAATGGCAGAAGCCGCCAGGTCTCCGGTCTGAGAAACAACAGCGCCGACGGCACAGACGATCAGGATCCCGATCATGGTACCCGGCATCTGTTTTTCCAATACAAAATACGAATACAAAAAGCCTGCAAGTACGGAACCAAGAATGCCGCCGATCGCACCTTCGATCGATTTCTTGGGGCTTAAAACAGGCGCCAGTTTATGCTTCCCGATCGCCATTCCGGTCAGATACGCGCAGGTATCGCACACCCATGACGCGAGAAAGATCAGCCAGACCGTGAAGATCCCGTGTTCCAATGCCCTGACACGGTACACAAAACTGAGCATGAGCGGGACATACAGAAAACCGAATATACAATAGGCGATCTGATCCGCATGATATTTCGGAAAAGTAAACACATAGATCATCATTGTTATGACTATGAGCGACACGGCGATGAATAACATGTGTTCTGTATCATTCTTCCAAAAGAGAAAAAAATAAAAGACACCGGTCAGAAGATATCCGGTAACCGAAAGCGGTGAAAAGATCTTCCCCTCGGGAAGAACCTTTGTCGCCCGGTAGAACTCGAACAGACCGACTTCGGAACAGAACAATAAGATCAGAAGAAGCGGCAGCCCTCCGAACAAAAGAAAAAATATCGCGGCGATCAGAAGGAATGTTCCGCTGATGATCCTTACCAGCATATTGTTATCCGATATCTTAGGCATCTTTGATCCCTCCGTATCTTCTGTCCCGATTTCCGAAAGCATCTATTGCCTTCTGCAATTCTTCTTCCGAAAAGTCCGGCCAGGGAACTTCCGTAAAATATAATTCACTGTAAGCAAGCTGCCATAAGAGATAATTGGATAAGCGCTGTTCCCCGGACGTTCTGATCATAAGATCCGGATCCGGTATTCCTGCCGTATCCAGATAGGATTCAAACAGATCCTTTGAAATCTCATCCGTATCAATAACTCCTGTTTTTGAATCATGGAACAGACGGTTCATTGCCCGGAGGATCTCATCACGGCTTCCGTAATTCAGGGCGACCTGAAAATGAAGACCGGTATTGTTGACAGTAGCTTCTTCGAGCGTACGGATCTGTTTCTGAAGATCGGGATCCAATCCGCTCTTATCGCCGATTATTCTAACACACATGTTATTTTTCTCGGCTGTTTTCAGACAGGTCTTCATGTAGCTCCTGAGCAGTTTCATCAGGGCATCGACCTCATCCTTGGGACGTGACCAGTTTTCCGTGGAAAATGCGTATACGGTGAGATATTGCACACCCTTTTTATAGGCGATCTCACAGATCTTCTCTACATTTTTTGCGCCCTGCGTATGCCCGTAATTCCTGGGCATGCCCTTGGCTTTGGCCCATCTTCCGTTTCCGTCCAGAATGATGGCGATATGCTGCGGTATATTCATGCCGTCTCCCCGATCTTTTCTTCAAAAATAAGAAAGGACAGGACGATCAGGCCCTGTCCTCCATCCGTTTCTTATACCGTTAAGATCTCTTTGGATTTTTCCTCGATCATATCATCAACGATCTTGACAAATTTATCCGTAAGTTTCTGCAGTTCATCCTCAAGCTGCTTGATCTCGTCTTCGGAAATATCGCTTTTTGCAAGTTTCTTGAACGCTTCGTTGCCGTCTCTTCTGATGTTCCTGAGTGCCACTTTGTCAGCTTCACCTTTTTTCTTGACATCCTTGACGAGTTCTTTTCTTCTTTCCTCGGTAAGTTCCGGGAAAATGAGGCGGATCACCTGTCCGTCATTGGTGGGATTGATCCCGATATCGGACATCTGGATCGCTTTTTCGATATCTTTCAGCAGATTCTTTTCCCAAGGCTGGATCTGGATCATTCTGGGCTCCGGGATCGAAATGTTGCCAACCTGCTGAACCGGTGTCGGTGTGCCGTAATAATCCACTTTCACTTTGTCAAGCACATGCGGATTGGCTCTTCCGGCCCTGATCGTCTGATACTCCACCGTCAAATGATCGATCGTCTTCTGCATCTTCTCCTGATATTCCTGAATCCTCTCGTTCATCTTAAATACCTCCTTAAAATATGTAACCCCGTTAAACCGTAACGACTGTTCCGTTAAATTTTCCGCCTGCCGCATTCACAATGCTGTTTTCTTCATTCAGACTGAATACATACATAGGCATTTTATTTTCCATGGCCAGGATCGAAGCGGCCAGATCGACCACCTGCAGTTTTCTGTCGATCACCTCTGCGATGGAGATCGTGTCAAACCGCTTGGCATCGGGATAGATCTTGGGATCCTTGTCGTAAACACCGTCGATCGCCTTGGCAAGCAGGATCCCTTCCGCTTCCACCTCAACAGCCCGTAGCACAACGCCCGTATCCGTTGAGAAATACGGATGTCCGGTACCGCCTGCAAAAAATACGACCATCCCTCTCGCGAAATACTTGTTCGCGCGGTCTTTGGAAAACAGTTTGGTGAATGATCCGCATTCAAACGGTGTCAGGATATTGGTCATCATTCCCTGCGAACGGAAGATCTCCGATACATAGATACAGTTCATGACGGTTGCAAGCATCCCAATCTGATCCGCTTTCACGCGGTCGATATTTTCGCTCGTTCTTCCTCTCCAGAAATTGCCGCCGCCGATCACGATCCCGACTTCGATCTTTTGGTCCACAAGCTGTTTTACCTGCAAGGCAACCTTTTTGACGGTTTCCTCATCAAAGCCTGTCTTCTTCTCACCGGCAAGCGCTTCCCCGCTGAGTTTCAGCAATACACGTTTCATGCTCTTCTCCTGTGCCGTGTTTATGATTTTGATTTCTTGTCTTCGCCGAAAAAGCTCATCGGGCTCACATCGGCATAGCACTGCGAGCAGAGACCTTCGATCACCGCTCCGTTGTTGATCTGGATCGATTTGGATTTGATATTCCCCATAATGATCGCTGTGGAATCTAAGATCACAGGGCCCTGTACATCGATATCGCCTTTTACGGCACCGGCAAGTACGGCCGAAGTTGCGGAGATATTTCCTTTTACAACCGTGCCTTCCCCGATCTTAACGGAGCCGTTGGAATGGATCTCACCGGTGATCTGTGCGCCGTCAGCAAATACTTCCTCGGCAAACGAATTTCCTTCGATCGCTCCGGTAACTTCCAGTTTTCCTTTGATATTGATATTACCGGTCACGCTTCCGCTCAGATCAAGCGAGCCGTCCGAATTCACATCTCCTTTGATCGCCATGCCGGCGGTAATGATCGCTGTTTCCATTGAAAAATCCTCCATAGTTGTATTGATCGGTGCAGATCTCTTGACTTCCTGTGAAAATACCGGCGCAACCGGGATCTTCTCTTCCGCAGGCTGCATCACGGGCGCTTCCGGTTCCGGCGCGGGCGTCGTTTGTACCACGGGTTCCGGCGCGGGCTGTGACTGCATGACAGGCGCAGGCTCAACCGGCTTTTGCACAGGCTGTTCAACAGGCGCCGGCGCGGGAGCAGGAGCAGGAGCTGCAGGCTCGCTGACAGCTTCGGTATAAACTACCTCTGAAGGCATCGGTGCGGGTGCAGGTTCAGCTACAGGAACGGGTACAGGTTCAGGCACGGGCAAAGGTTCAGGAACCGGAAGCGGTTCAGGTACCGGCTCCGGGATCGGTTGCACCGTCTCACTCTCATCCGCAAACAGAGACCCATTCTCCTGTGTATTCTGTGATGCCTGGTCCAATTTCTCCAATATGTCGGAGATATCCTCCTGATAACCACCGTTATCCGTGATCGTGTCGACCATCTGCGGTTCTTCTGCCATGACATCCTGCGCAGAACCTGTCTCATCCGGTAACAGTTCGTTTACCGCCTGTGACAGATCGGCTTTAAAGTCTTTGAAAAAGCTCATAAATCCTTCCTCCGTATGATTTATTTCTCTATCCGGATCCGTTTTGAATCCTTATCGATCAAAGCGATCTCGGAACCTCGGTCCTGATAAAACTGAATGATCTTTGGCAATGCTTCCACCGTGGAATCCTTATTTCCGAGATCATGCATCAAGATCACAACTTCCTCATGATCCTCACAGCCTTTTGTTGCATTGTCAAATATAACGTCCACCGGCTGCATGGGATTTACCGCATCTTTTGTGGACATGTTCCAATCATAATAGACCAGTCCCTGTTCTTCCAGGAATCCGACACATTTCTCAAGGCTGACGCCGGAATAAAGATTGGAACTGCCGCCGGGAAATCTGTAATAGGTCGCGATAAACCCATCGGTCTGTTCTTTTACAAAATCACGGATCGCAGTCACATCTTCTTCAAATGCTTCCTGCGAAGCATAGATCCTGTCATATTCATGGGAATAGGAATGCAGTCCGAGCATATGCCCGCGATTCAGGATCTCTTTGTAAAACTTCAGATATTCCTCGTTGCGCGTGGCACAGACAAAAAAATTGCCCTTCACACCATATGCATCCAATATATCCAGAATATCCTGTGTATGAGCGCTCGGACCATCGTCAAAAGTAAGATACACTTTAACGGGCCAGCCGGATTCCCTTTCGTCAGTCGGTCCGGCAGACTCTTCGGTCATGTCGGATCCCGGCAGATCCTGTACCTGCGCGATCCGATCCGACAGATCCGCGATCTCAAGGTCCTGCGTCTTGATCTGCTCCTGCAACAGATCGATCGTATCCTTCTGTTCTGAAACCAGCTTTGCATCCTGTTCCGATGCAGCACCGATCCGTGAAAACTCCTTTTGCAGAGTGGAAACGCGGATAAAAAGGATCACACAAAGAATTGTCGGAAGCAGGATCATTCCAAGGATCGTCGCAATGATTATTCTCTTGAGAAGCCGAACCCGCTTTGCTCTGTCCAATGATCTGTTCTCCGTCAGCAAACGCCTAAATCATTTTATCACATGTCGTTTCATTTACACAAGTGCTATTACGCACCAGGAGAACGATTATAATAACGGCAGTTATTATTACGGGGATCATTCCGACAAGACCGGTGATCGCCGGTCCGAATAACAGTTTCCCACCGTCCGGTGTAAAATACACGCCGACGGCAGCAATCGCATTTACCGCGCCATGCGCGATGATCGCGGGAATACAGCTGTTGCAGCGGATCGTCACATAAGATAAGAAGATGCCGACAAACACACAGAAGACCGTCATCAGCAGAATCCCCAGATACGGATATCCTGCATATTCCATTCCGTAATTTAACCCTGCGATGACATACGGGATATGCCACAATCCCCAGATCACACCGGTTAAGAGGATCGCAGGGATCTTCGGCATCAGCTTCATCAGTTTCGGCAACAGATATCCTCTCCATCCCCACTCTTCTCCAAAGCAGGTGATGCAGTTCATGACAGGGCCTAAAATAACGGCCGTAACCAATTGACTGATGATCGTGTTCCGTAAGGCTTCCAGCGTAACGGATGTACCGGTCCTTGAAACCGTTTCCATATAATAGGTCATATTCCAGTCAAATTGTCCGGGGAAGATCAAAAAATACAATCCGCCGCCGGCAAATGTAAGCACAGCAGGCAGGAACCAGGCAAGCAGGTAGAACTTCCGGTTCTCTTTCTTCATATTAAATGTAAGCAGATGATCCGAAAAACCTTCTTTCGTGATCCATCTGGTAAGAAGCACCGCAATGGCAGGCATCATCATGGCGACGGCCGCCATGATACTGTAAAGCACGTTTCCTGTTGTCCGGTTTGCTTTTGCCGCGGGAAGAACAAAGACCAGCTCCAGAACGTATGTCAAAACATAAGCGATCCCGGTAAAGAGCAGGATCCTCTGAATGGTTTTTTTCATTTCCGGTTGATTTTTCATCATCTTATTCTCCATGAAAGACCGATTTTATAAAGATCTTTTTTTGTGATAATTTACCATATTCTATTATTGCACGATATGCTATAATCAATTTAGATTATACATGGTTTGACTTTTTTTGCATATCCGCCGTTTTGTCACTTTTTTATATTTTTGTGATTTTTTTTAAAAATGTTGTTGCATTTTGTATTTTATGTGATATAATGACATTAGGATAAAGCGAGTTTTGTGTGTATATGCAGAATCGAGAAAGGAGGACAGTCATGAAGAAGAAAACTCTCATCAGTTTACTGACATTGGGAGTCCTGGGTGTTACCGTGATCGGCGGTGCATTCCTCTTCCGTAATCATGAGTCCGGCATTGACAATGATGCATCTAAAAGAACTGCACAGGAGATCGACAGCGACAGCGTGATCTACATTGATGATGACGCACTGGCAGCTGCAGATTCCTCCAGTGAATCCGCATCACTCAGAAGCGATGCGCTGCGCGCATACAACCTCGTAAATGAGGAACGCGAAGATGCCGGCTTATCCGACCTGACTTGGAGTTCAAATCTCGAAACGACCGCAGCGGTTAGAGCTGAAGAGGCTTCTGTCTCCTTCTCTCACACCAGACCGAACGGTACCCAGTGGTATACCGTAAACAGCAAGATCATGGGTGGTGAGAATCTTGCCTGGGGTCAGACGAGTGCGAATCAGGTTGTAACGGAATGGATGAACAGCCCTGCGCACAGAGACAACATTCTGTATGATGATTTCAACAATGTTGCGATCTCTCTGTACCAGACAGATGACGGCACAAACTACTGGGCTTTGGAATTCGGTTATTGATCGAAATCAGTAAACACAGAAAGTGCTCTGCAATTTGCAGAGCACTTTTTTTATTCTGCCTCGGTAAGCGTCAAGCTTATACGCCTGCCTTCTTTATGTCATGTAAAAGATCAGTCTGTTCTCTCGCTTCCCCAGAAGAACAGCGCAACGGTCCCCGGACCCGCATGCGCACCGATCGTCATGCCGATATTAAAGATCTGTACTTTTCCTTTTAAATGCGGGAAATGTTCCTCGATCAGATCCGCGACCGCTCTTGCATCCTCATAACAGTAGGAATGCGAGATAAAGCACTTTTCGCTGTAGTCAACGCCCCCATCTGCCAGTTCAAACATCTTTTCCGCGGTAGCCTGGATGACTTTTTTCTTGGTACGGATCTTGTGACGCGCGATCAAATGTCCTTCATAGTCCACATTTAAGAGCGGACAGATATTGAGCATGTTACCGATATATCCGGCCGGCTTACTGACGCGTCCTCCTCTGATATAAAATGTCAGATCCGTCGAGAAAAACCAGTGATGCAGTTTCAGTCTGTTTTTGATCGCAAAATCATAGACTTCCTCGATCGTTTTACCCTCATCTCTTAGATCGGCCATCTTATCCACCAGAAGACCGAACCCGGAAGAAGCCGCAAGAGAATCTACCACATAGATCTTACGGTCCGGATAGCGTTCTTTGAGTTCCTCCATCGCGATATTTGCCGAATTCACGGAGCCGGATAAACCGCTGGAAAGGCAGAAATGGATCAGATCTTTGCCCTGTGACAGGATCGAATCAAAATACTGCTCGTACTCTTCCGCATTGACCTGCGATGTTTTCGTGGATGCACCCGCGATCATCGCTTTGTAAAAATCATCATAGGAAATGGTTTTTCCGAGATCGTCCGGATAAACCTTGCCGTCAAGTTCATATTTCATACAGGTATAGGAAATATTCCTGCTCCTGATGTATTCTTCATCCAGATCCGCCGCGGTGCAGCAGCTGATAACATAATCGCTCATAAAAAACCTCCTGTTTTGTCTCTATATTATCGTCCTGTGATGATCTTTGCGATCGTTTCATAATCCGAGCCGGCTTTGATGCTGTATTTTCCGGTCCTGATGGTATGGTCATATCCGTGATCACACAGGTATTGATCAAAATCAGATGCGGAAGCGATCATGCCTCCTTTTTCCAAAAGCTGGCAGACCTTTACGGAATCGTAACCGCCGGCGATCTCAAGTGTAAATGTACCGCTTGTTTTTACCTTCCCGGATTCTTCTGTTATAACTTCTGCCTTTGTTTCTGCTTCTGTCTTTGTTTCTGCTTCTGTTTTTGGTTCTTCCTTTACAGTTTCGGTATCCGCTGCAGGTTCTTCAGCAGGTTCTTCCGTAACCGCTTCTTCCTTTGTTTCCCCGGCTGCTTCACCATTCGTTTCGCTGTCTGTTTTTGTATCTTCTGCTTCTGCCGGTTCCTCAGCCTGCGACACTTCCGTTTCCTGTGTCTCTTCCGTTTCCTGTGCTTCTTCCGTTTCCTGTGTTTCTTCCGCTTCCTGAATAGGTTCCACCGTCTGCGGTCCCTCTGAAATGACAGGCTTCAGAACAGATTCCTGTTCTACCATGCCAAGCGCGGCAGCTTTTGCTTTGATCTCTTCATCTGTCATGGATTGTTTTTTTCCGGACGTGATCCCCATGATCAGGGCAGTCACAACGATCCCGATTCCCAATCCTCTCAAATACATTCTGATACGCATAATTTATCCTTTATATAAGTCAATGACCAGTTTTACTTCTCCGACACCGATCCCAAGTTCTCTGGCGATCTCCACCGTGCCGAGTCCCTGCTCGCTGAGTGCTAAGATCCTGTCATTATTGTTCACGCCGGCATCTTCTTCATCATCGCGGATATAATCGTCCACAATATGATCACTGCTGACCAGACTGACGAAATCCGTTCCGTCCGGTGAAGGCTGCTGAACAAAGACCGGCGTCTCCGGCTGCTTTACGGTCTCGGGTTCCATGGCAGGCTGTACTGCTTCCACTTCACGAACGGTAGCCTCTGCCTTACGCACAGTATCTTTCAGATCGGTCTGCTTATTGGAAAGCATGTCATACATGAACAGAACTTCCTGATGACTCTTGTCAATGCCTTCCATGATCGTATCCGAATACTCGGAAAGCGCCATGATCTTTTCATTCGAGATCTTTTCCAGCTGTCTTTCCGCTTTCTCCATGGCATATTCAACGGTCTCATCCGTAGCCTCGTTGACTCGCAGTTTCATGCCATTCAGTTCCGTTTCCATCATCTTCCGGATTTCCTGCGGGTCTGCCGCAGTTTCGGTGTTTTCCTTCTTCTTGTCCGGGATCAGAAAACTTAGAGCAAAAATAATCACTCCTGTTACAAGGAGTGCTATTTCCATTGTAGTCATAAGATTGATCGGACTCCTCTCTCAGATCTTAATATCAAACCCGTGGTTGCTTTTTGCGATCACACGGTCCTGCGGCTTCTTCTGTTTCCTTTGTTTGTTCCGCTGATCGATATATTCATTCTTTCCTTTTTCGCGGGCATCATGATGTGTATCCGTTTCATCGGTATCATCGGCGTCATGAACCGTATGAACAAACTGATCCCGCTCATCATCAAAAGTATCCTGGGTGGTCATATGAACAAGATCCCCCCGCGAATCCTCATTCTGTTTCAATATGGAAATATCCTGGGTCCTGGAAATGATCCCGTTGCTTTCCAGCGGAGATATCATGCCTCAGTCCTCCCGGCATCTGCCTTAATACGATTTGATACGGATATCTGCTCCTTCTTTGACAAACCTGCAATGCTGTATATTGGAACTGATATTTAATGAAACATCGCTGATCTTGATCGTCGTTCCGGGATATGCAAAGTCCTGGACTTTCACGATCGCATCCGTAGTCATCATTTCCATTTCCGTAGTCAGTCTTTCCAGCTCCGCCTCTTCTTCCTTCTGTTGTGGTTTCAGTTTCTGATAGGCTGTTTTTAACTGGTTAAAATACATCTGCTGGTCTGTTGTAAGCTGATTACCCTTTTGCAGCTTCTGCGTAAATGTAATGAGTACAGGTTCGATCTGCTGCAGCTGTTTTCTGATATCTGCCGTACTCTGCATCAGATGATTCACGCGCTCTTTGATCGTCGGATCGATCCCGACTTCGATATCGGTCTTCGCACCCATTGTCGATCCGATGGTCTTGGCACTGACCGTTCCCATGGAATGCACACAGCCACCGGTAATGAATCCTTTTTTACCGGTAACTTCCACATCCCCTTTTGCAGTGATGGTGCTGTGCATGATGGCTTCGGAATGAACATAGCCGCCTGCTCTCACATCAGAGTTCTCAATGAACTTGGATACGATGTTTCCGTCCGCGATCAGTTTGCCTCTTCCCATGCCGTTCATGCCGCGCATGATGATGATATCACCGCCCGCCTGCAGCAAAGCGCCTTCCACAACACCTCTGACTTCGATATTCCCGTCAGCCTGAACAGCGAATCCGGCTTTCACATTTCCGAGAACCTGCACATTGCCGCTGTATTCAATATTACCCGTTGCCGTATCGACATCCGTCACCTCATAAACATCGGTAACGGTCACCAGATCCTCCGTCAGGGACACATGACCGTTCACATTGGAAGAGATGGACAGTCCGTCTTCCGATAATGTAATGTTTCTGCCGTAACGAAGCCGCATCTTGATAACATCTCTCGGGGCAACCCGTTCTCCGAGGACGTTATATCCCGCTTCGCCGGGAACTTCCGGATGGAGTCTCGCAAGTTCCTGACCGACTTCGCACTTACTGATCACGTTCAGGTTGAAGAAATCAACGGTACCGTCATCATTCAGCGCCGGTTTGGTATTCGGATTGGTGTTAAAGAAATATTCGATCGAAGCATCCTGTCCCTGCACGGGCGCTTTGCCTTTTGCAAGAACATAATCGGAACAGTAATGCTTTTCTTTTAAAAATCTGTCGATCTCTGCCTCATCGATCCCGGCCTTGATCCCTTTATGTTTCAGGTCATTGATGATGTCTTCCTTGTGCAGGGACGTGCCGGCACTGCTCGGCGGATAAAATCTGGCAGTTGCAGACATCTTATTTTCCGCGATCTGAAGGACAAACATTTCCATTTCTGCAAATGTTTTCTTATCATCCAGTTTAAAATCCGTCGGTTCGGAAAGATCCATCAACGCCTTGTTCAATTGCACCGGATCCGGCGTGAAATTCTTCATGGCAAGATATTGCCTGATCTCATCCGTGCGGATTGGCTCACCACCCTCCGTTGGTGGAAACAGCCTTACAAAGGTCCCGCGTTCCGACATCTGCAGTTGAAAATACCCGTTTCTTTTCATATGGCCCCCAATAATTCTGCAAGTTTATGCTTCCAAAATAATGCCCATGTATTTCCCCATTTTACCCTTCATCTTCTGAAGTGCTTTTGTATGAAGCTGAGAAATCCTGGACTCCGAAACTTCTAAGATGTGACTGATCTCCTTAAGGGTCAGTTCTTCGTAATAATAAAGCAGAATGACTTTTCTTTCTTTCTCTGTCAGCTGATCCAGTGCTTCCATCAGCATCTTTTTCAGTTCTTCTTTTTCGATCGCTTCTTCCGGGCGGTCGATCTGTGAGGAAAGACCGGCATTATCCGAAAGTTCACTGCCCTGCTCCACAAACTCATCCAAAGACACAACATTCGTGACTTTCATCTGTGACTGCCAGTCATCATATTCGTCCGTGCTGAGTCCTAAGGATGCGGCAATTTCTTCATCGGTGGCACTGCGTCCGGTTGTCGCCTCTATTTCCTTGATCGCAGCGGTGATCTGTTTCTGCCGCTGTCTGACGGTTCTGGGAATCCAGTCCATTTTACGGATCTGGTCAAGAATTGCGCCACGGATCCGAAGGCTGGCATAAGTTTCAAACTTGACAGCCTTTGTAGCATCAAATTTGTCGATCGCATCGATCAGCCCAAAGATCCCATAGCTTACGAGATCGTCATACTCCACATTGTAGCCAAGGTACATGGACAAACGGCCGGCCACGACCTTGACCAGCGGAGCATACTCCAATATGATCTTTTCACGAAGTTCGGCGCTGGGACTTACCGCGTAAGTCTGCCACAACTTCATTTTTCCGGCATCGTCCATTTTCCCCTCCATAGACTACTTCCCCTGTAAGATCCGGTTATTGCGGTGAATTTCCCGCCTCGGTTTCGGAAGGATTTTCCCCTTCTCCTGCTTCGGCGTGATCGCCTTCTTCACCTTCTGTCTGTTCTTCTTCTTTCTTCTCGATCACTTCTCCGTCCGGACCGACCGCATCCTCCGACGGCAGATGTATGGAATCCAAAATCCCTTTGACGACCATCCCGATAAACAAAAAAATCACCAGAACAAAGATCAGGACGATCAGCATGTCTTTGAGATTATAGTGATTAAAATACATCATGACACAGGCAATGGAGCCTGCGCAAAGCATGATCAATGCAGGTATTTTTCTGGTATTCATGGCAATTCCTATATCGTCTTGACCGGTTTTCCTACCGCCTTGATCACAAAATCTCCGGATTCCGGAAAGAATTCAACGGTACGTCCAAAGTTCTCACCGGTATCCTGTGCAAGGATCGGGATCTTCATTTCCTTTAAGATCCTGGTGACCGCTTCCACATTTCTTGCGCCGACAGTCATCAGTTCACTCTTGTTCTGAAAAGAGAACATCTGTGCACCGCCCGCGATCTTCGCAACGAGTCTGCTTCTGGTTGCGCCTGCCTGCACAACGACCTTTACCAGTTCTTCAATTCCCGTATCTGCAAATTTCGGAACATGCGAAACGCCCTGGATCGCTTTACTGTCAGGAAGCATGATATGGGCAAGCCCGCCGACCTTTGTGACCGGGTCACGCAACGCGATCCCGACACAGGAACCGAGACCCAGTGTGGTGATCGCGTCAGGCGCTTTACATATTTTCAAATCGGCCATTCCGACTTTGATCATGGTGCTCATGCAGACCTACCTCACATTCCTATTGAAGATAAGATTTTTTCATAGGATTCCAGATCGGGAACCAGGATAAAATATCCATCCAGTTCAATATCATCCGAAAAGGCTGTCTGAATTAACAGGATCTTGTCTCCCAATGCGCCAAACTCGATCGCAGGAACGCTCATGATCGCACCTGCCATATCGATACTGATCGCCGGGATCGAGGAAATGATCTTTAAGTTTGTCAGCATGGATAAGGAGGAGAGGTAGGAACCCGTAATGATATTGCCGATCTCTTTGAGCGCGGACAATTCCATTTCCGTAAAATCTCCATCCGAAGGCGGTGTCCCCATCAGGGAAGAAACTAGCGTTCTGGCTGATTTTTCCTCCAAAAGAAACATGATGCTTCCGGTAATATCACCTTCGACCAGCTGGTAAATGCCGGCCATCAGCTGCTCTTCGCCGCCCATGGCTTCGCCGACTTCGGAAAATTCCAAAAGTGCGACTTTAGGCACTTTCATATCGACTTTCTGATTCAGAAGCTGTGCCAGCGCAGTTGTTGCATTGCCGGCTCCGATGTTTCCGATCTCCTTCAGAACGTCAAAATAGACACCGTCCATATTCTCCAGGTCAACTTTTGCCATACCTTCTCCTCATCCTCTCTTAGAAAGACTACTCTGCAATGATCATGTTGAGATCCAGCAGGGAGATCAGCGTGTCACCGGTCTTCCCGATCCCGTTAATGTAGGAAACCTCTTCCTTCTGGGAACTTCTGGATACGGAATCAACACTGCTGTTCTCCAGTGTCACAACTTCTTTTACCTCATCAACGATCACACCGATCGGTGCATTCGCTTCGAGTTTGATGATGATGATACGGGTCTTGTTTGTGATCTCATCATCTTCCAGATTCAGTTTTCTTCTTAAACTCATGACCGGAACCACTTCACCGCGCAGGTTGATAACACCTTTAAAATATTCCTGCACGTTGGGGACTCTGGTGATGCTCTGCATACGCACGATATTCTCAACAAACTTGATATCGATCCCATACTGTTCATCACCGATGTCGATCACGATATATTGCGTGGTATCATATTCGCCGATTGCTTTTAATTCATCCATGTCTATTCCTCCCTCCTCTAGATCAATACATTCGCATCAATGATCAATGCGACTTCGCCGTCACCTAAGATCGTGGCACCACTGATCAGGCGGCTGGAGCAGTTAATGTATTTTCCGAGAGACTTGATAACGATCTCCTGCTGTCCGAGAAGTTCGTCAACAACAAGTCCTGCAAGCGCGTCACCCTTCTTCACGATGGCAACGATCAGATCATCTTCCGGATTTCTCTGCGATTCCACGCCGAGGATCTGGTCAAGACGGACAAGCGGGATCACGCTGCCTCTCAAATGGATCACTTCATTCGCTTCCACGTACTTGATGTCGTCATTGGTGATATTCTCGATCGTCTGAATGGAGCCTAAGGAGATCGCATATTTTTCACCGCCGACGGAAACCATCAGAGCCTGAATGATCGCAAGCGTCAGAGGAAGGCGGATCGAAAAGGTGGAGCCTTCGCCGAGTTTTGTCTTTACGGAAACATCACCGCCAAGAGCTTCGATCTTGGATTTCACAACATCCAGTCCGACGCCTCGTCCGCTGACATCGGATACGACCTTGGCCGTAGAGAAACTCGGAAGGAACAGCAGGTCGATGATCTCTTTATCAGACATGTTTTCGGCCTGTTCCGGTGTGATCGTGCCGCGTTCGATCGCTTTCGCCTTGACCGCTGCAACATCAATACCGCGACCGTCATCCCTGACTTCGATCACGACATTGTTACCGTCCTGATAAGCATCTAAGAAGATCGATCCGACTTCGGGCTTGCCGTTCTGAACACGGAAATCATTCGGCTCAAGACCATGGTCTGCGGAATTACGAAGCAGATGCATCAGCGGGTCGCCGATCTCGTCCACAACGGTACGATCCAGTTCCGTCTCTTCACCGGTCATGAACAGTTCCATCTTCTTGTTGAGTTTCTTGGAAAGGTCACGGATCATTCTCGGGAATTTATTGACGACACTCTCGATGGGAACCATTCGAACTTTCATGACGGATTCATGAAGGTTGGTCGTAACACTCTCTAAGTATTCGATCTGTTCATTGAAACCGCTGGTACCTTCGCTTACTGCATTGGAGAAAGAAACGATGGAGTTCTTGGCGATGATCAGCTCGCTGACCAGATTCATCAGAACATCCAGTTTCTCGATATCTACACGAACGGTTCTGTTTACAACAGGTTTGCCCGCATTCTGGCTCTTCTTTCCGGTTGCCTGCTGTGCAGCCGGTGCAGTCGTTGTCTGCTGCACGGGAACGGGAGCCGTTTCTTCACTTGCTTTTGCGCTTTCCGAATCCGCTTCGGATGCTTCTTCCGCGCCTGCTCCGGCAAGGAATGCGGAATTTGCTTTGATCTCTTCGCCGACCATGCGGTCGATCTCCGAAACGCTCATGATCGCGCTTTTTACCTGATCAAAGGAACTTTCGGAAACAACAAAGACGCTGAAGTCAAAATCAAAATGTTCATCTTCTATATCCTGTGCGCTCGGTACCGATACGATGATCTCACCGAGTTCTTCAAGAGCCTTGAACACCAGGAATGCGCGCGCCGCCTTCAAAATACAGGTTTCCTGCACGTAAACGGTGCATCCGTATACATGCATGCCTTTGCCGAGCGCTTCTTTCATAACGCCGATCTCATGCTCCTGCAGTTTGACGGTTTTCCATTTCTGATCGCCGTCATCGGAACCTGCCGCATCGGCTGCCGCTTCTTCCTGCGGCTTCTCTTCTGCTTTCTCTTTGGCAGAGTCTGCAGGCGCAGCCTCGGGCGCGGAAGCACCGGTACCCTCATCAAGGATCTGCTGCAGTTCCTTAATGATCGCTTCATTGTCGTTGGTACCTTCGTCCTGCGTTTCCTGGATCGTGTTCTTATACTCTTCCAATGCATCAAGTGCCTGGAACAGTACATCGATCAGGTGTGAGCTGACTTTCATCTTCCCGTTTCTGACTTCGGAGAACACATTTTCCATGTCATGCGTCAGGTTCTGCATCCTCTTATAGCCCATCGTGCCTGCCATACCTTTTAAGGAATGCGCCGCACGGAAGATCTCGTTGATCGTATCTTCGTTTTCGGGCTCATTTTCCAGGATCATCAGCTGATCGCTCAATGACTGTAAATGCTCACTTGTCTCGTCAAGAAAGATCTCTAAATATTGGCTTACATCCATAATCACTGTACCCCCACTTCCTTAATAATCTGAACCGCCACTTCTTCAAGCGGTACAACATCATCCGCCAGTCCCGACAATACGATGCTTCTCGGCATTCCGTAAACCGTACAGGTCTCCTCATTCTGCGCGATCACATGGATCTTTTTGGATTTGGAGAGATTTACGATCCCTTCGGTGCCGTCAGATCCCATGCCGGTCATGACAACACAAACGACTTCTTCAAAGGCCGAATCGATCAGGGATTCAAACATGTAGTTTGCGCAGGGCTTCACGCCCTCTCTGGTCGGCTCGTCCGTACATTGCAGAAAATATGCATTGTTTCTGTGAACGGCTTTCAGGTGTTTCCCGCCCGGGGCAACATAGACATGTCCGTTCTCCAGACGCGTGTTCTCTTTGGCTTCTTCGACAACAACAGCACTCTGTTCATTCAGGTGTTCCGCAAGGGAAAGGGTAAATCCCTTGGGCATGTGCTGTACCAGGAGTACCGGCGCGTAAAGGTTCTTCGGAAGCTTCGGGATCACATGCTGCAGCGCCTTCGGTCCACCCGTGGAACAGGCGATCGCAACGATCTTGCCTCCTCTTCCTTTCGGAAAAGCAACCGGCGATGGTGTTACGGTAAAAGGCTTAGCGGGTTCGGGTGCTGGACTATTCGGCTTTGCGGTGTGAAAATTCACATCATAGCGTGCCTCAAACGTCCTGTGTTCCGACGAATAGGTCTGCTTCGTTCTCCTGGCCGCCGCCGGATTGGCATTGGATACGGTCCAAAGGAGATTCAGAAACCTGTTTCGAAACTCATCGTTTCTGGTATCGGCGACGTTCTCCGGTTTTGTGATAAAATCGATCGCGCCGAGTTCCAGAGCGGTCAGCGTTTCCCTTGCGCCTTCCCTGGTCGTTGTCGAAGCCATGAGTACATTGGCATGCACATTGCTCTTCTGCATTTCCTCGAGCATCTGCAATCCTGTCATCTGCGGCATGTATACATCCAGGACAACGGCATCATAGTTTCCGGCTACGATCCGTTTGAATCCTTCTGCCCCGTTGACAGCAAAGTCTGTGGCCTCGAATCTATCGTCTGTTGCTATTATATCACGCCACATCCTTCTCATGAGTGCAGAGTCATCAATTATGAGAATTTTTTTCTTCATAGATAGTTCGACCTCTGTCTGTGTCTGTTCTTTCGTTCCTCTTCAAAGATGTAGCGGATGATGCTTTCCCTGTCATCATTCTGAATGTTCACGAACTGAATGCGGTGTTCGTATTCGTCCTCCCTGTTCTCGAGTTTTTCCGATAACAGGACTTTTCCGAGCAATTTATACTCGTTTAAGGATCCGCTGACATACAGCGAAAAGATGAACTGGATGTTCGCTCCCTTCGGATAGCGGACTCTGGAAATAAATCTGGCGCCGCCGCCGGAAATATCCACGACCAGTCCGTTGTTGAATGTGATATCCGTATCGACAAAGCGGACTCTTTCACTGTACGGGTTCACGTCTTCATCCGTTACTTCCCTGGATTTCATATCCAAAACACAATTCAGACGGTAATATTCCCTGCGCTGATATTTCCGAAGATCCGTAGTCAGTTCCACTACAAGAACGAACACATTGTCACTCTTATACCGGTCAATGATCCTGCCAAGGCACTGATACAGGCCGGTCTGCGTATAGAAGCAAACGTTATATTCGCCGTCAACCGGAAGCAGAATGATCTTGCCCTGCTCCATCGGCATTGCGATCTTGATCTGATCTTCGGACACGATATCATAGACCTGGCTTCTGTAACTCTTCTTTCCTTCATGAGAATTCGTCAGAGCATCATTCAGGCCTTCGATCGTCTCAAGATCCAGTTTATCTCCGATACTGACATATTTTGATAACATAGCATCACCCCTTGTTTATATTTCCTCTTACTATATTTGCGAAAAAACCGGCCATGCCGTATTTTCTGAATACCGGATCGTTTCCGCCGTTCACCAGTGTGACCGCAAGATCCCGGAATGCGATGCTGGATTTTGCATTCGGATTCTCGATGGAGATCGGCGTCTGCTTCATGATCGCTTTCAAAAGCTGCGGATCCTCCGGGATCACTCCCACAAAAGTGATCGGAATCTTTAAATACCGGCTGACAACCGCATTCAGTTTCGAAAACAGCTGCCTTCCTTCCTCGTAGTTCCCGACTTTGTTTGTGATCACCTTGATCTTCGTCATTTCACGGTTGAAATGCGGATGACGGTTCAATGCTTTGAGCAGAGAATAGGAATCGGTGATACTGGTCGGTTCCGGGGTTGTGACCAAAAGCACTTCGCCGCTTGCCACAAGGAATTCGATGACCGCATCGGAGATCCCGGCGCCGGTATCGATGATGATCACATCTGCAAGCATGTCCAGTTCGGCAAGATTCTGGATCAGGTAGTTGATATAATCCCGTCCCAGATTGGACAATCCGGCGATTCCGGAGCCGCCGGAGATGAAGCCGATATCCATCGGTCCCATGGTGATGATCTCGCGGATGTTTTTTCCCTGATAGATCAGATCACTCAGGTTATGTTTCGGAACCGCGCCAAACATGACCTCAATATTCGCAAGTCCGAAATCCGCATCGAAAATGATGACCCGCTGGCCCATTCTCCTGAGCTGCACCGCCAGATTAATGGAAACGTTGGACTTGCCGACGCCTCCCTTTCCACTGGTGACCGTGATCACTCTGGCTGTGGGACGCTGTTTCGGTGCCTGATTTTTGATGATATTTCTTAACTGTTCCGCCTGATCCATATCATCTGCCTCCCAAAAGCTGTTTCACGGTGCTCTGCGGACTGAACACTTCTATATCATCGGGGACATCCTGTCCGCATGTCACATAGGACATATCCGCGCCTGTATGCATGCGCAGATTGAACAGATTCCCAAGCGTCGTGGTCTCATCCAGTTTGGTAAAGATCAGACGGTAGTCCGACAGTTGTTTGTATGCATCCGCTATGCTCAACAGATCGCGGTACTTTGTGGTAGCGGAAACCACCAGAAAGACCTCTTTTTCGATGGTTTCATCAACGCAGTTGATCTTCTCCAGCATACCGGCTCTCTGTTCTTCATTGGTATGAGAATGTCCCGCCGTATCCACCAGGATATAATCGGCATCTCTGAAATCCTGTACCGCCGCAGCCATTTCATCCGCATCATAGATCACGCGGAACGGAGTATCCATGATATTCGCATAGGTGCGAAGCTGCTCCGTTGCTGCGATCCTGTAAGTATCCGCCGTCAGAAGGACAACCTTCTTTTTATCGTTAACACTGAGTTTGGACGCGATCTTGGCAATGGTCGTCGTTTTCCCGACACCGGTCGGGCCCACGAAAAAGATCAGGCGGCAACCGGACTGCGCGGGTGTAATGGTGCTCGGCTGCCCGAACATCAGGATCATCTTCTGATAAATAATGGAAAGCACCGAATCGATGGACGCTTTTTGCGACTTCACGCGTTCCACTTCGTCAAGCAGTTCATTGACATACTTCTCGTCCACTTCATTATCGATCAGCGTATTGTAGATCAATTTCATGAACTCGACATCACTGTCTTCGGTATTGGAAGAAGATTTGATCTCCCGGTCATTTTCCTTGACCAGCTGCTGTTCGATCAGACTGTGAAGACTTTCCAGCTTGGCTTCGATCACGCTATCCGTTTTCTCGCTTTTTTCAGTCTTTTCTTCCTTAACAGGACCGGCCGGTTCCGGAATGATCTGCGGATTCGGCATTTTTGCCGGGTTTGCAGGCCTTACCGGTTTCAGCGGCGGAAGTGACTGCCTGGTCATCGGACGTTCCTGTTCTTCCTCGATCGCGGCATTCAGCTCCACGATCTTGGGACGAAGGAATCCAAAAAAGCCTCTCCTGACTTTTTTGACACCCATGATCGTCACATTTTCGCCCAGTTCTTTTTTCGCTTTTGCGATCGCTTCTTCTTCAGTTTTTCCCTGATACTGTTTTACAATCACGGTATGGTCACCATTCCTACCGACTGCAGCTCAACGCTGGAGTCAATCTCATTATATGATACAACGATCAGATCTTTAAAGTAATCTTCTGTCAGTTTTCTGAAATACATCCTGACGATCGGGGATGTAATGATGATCGCAGGCTTGCCAAGATTCTCCAGTTTTCCGATCTCTGTCTCTGTCGATTTGATGATCGCCTTGGAACGTTCCGGATCCAGCGTCAGATAAGCACCGTTTTCCGTCTGTTTCACGCTGTTCATGATCTCCTGCTCGATCTTCGGATCAAGCGTCACCACGCTTGTCGATTCATTGGGCGGGAAATACTTGGCGGAAATCGCCCTCTTCAGGCTGGATCTGACATATTCCGTCAACAGATCCGTATCCCTGGTCACCGTTGCATGATCGGCAAGGGTTTCGAAAATGGTCAGAAGATCACGGATCGAGATCCCTTCACGCAGCAGATTCTGCAAAACCTTCTGGATCTCGCCGATGCTTAAAAGCTTCGGAATCAGTTCGTCCACCAGAGAAGGATTGGTTTCTTTGATATTGTTGACCAGGTTCTGCACATCCTGCCTCGAAAGCAGTTCCGCAATGAACTGGCGGATCACTTCCGTTAAGTGGGTGGCAATGATCGACGGCGGATCGACGACCGTATATCCGTAAGATTCCGCACGCTCTCTCTGGGATTCGGTGATCCATACGGCAGGCAGATGGAAGGACGGCTCAAATGTCGGGATTCCCGAGATCTCCTCTTCCACAAATCCGGGGTTCATTGCCATATAGTGGTCAAACAGGATCTCGCCTTCGGAAACCTGGATCCCTTTGAT
>JAEEGL014407077.1_pt1 | contig 26818 bp, 25 predicted proteins | sample 9134231 | NCBI WGS metagenome assembly JAEEGL01 (sample SAMN16246548, study PRJNA631951) | gut metagenome | biome: gut microbiome; feature: rumen; material: fiber-attached | host: Bos | place: Iran: Karaj | collected 2018-10 | reverse complement strand
TTAGGATAGTAGTATTTAAGATATGCTGTCTGGTATGAAACATAAGCGTATGCCGCGGCGTGCGCTTTATTGAAAGCATATGAAGCAAATGAAACCATTTCATCAAATATTTCATTTGCCGCTTTTTCGCTTACTCCCCTTCTGACGGCGCCTTCGCAGATTATATTACCGTTTTCATCGGTAATACCGTTTACAAAATACTCTCTTTCTTTAAGCATTACATCGTGCTGTTTTTTTGCCATTGCTCTTCTGACTATATCGGACCTGCCGAATGAATAGCCGGCTATTTCGCGGCAGATTTCCATAACCTGCTCCTGATAGACAATACAGCCGTAAGTGACATCGAGAATATTCTTGAGTTTTGGAGTTTTGTATCTGATTTTATCGGGATTTGATTTGTTCCTTATATAATCGGGTATGGAATCCATCGGACCCGGTCTGTAAAGAGCAATAACGGCAACAATATCCTCAAAACATCTTGGCATAAGCTGAGTAAGCACTCTTTTCATGCCGGCGGATTCAAACTGGAAAACGCCCTCTGTTTTGCCTGAGGAAAACATTTTGTAAATGTTTTTGTCTTCTGTATCTATCTTATCAATATCAAATGACGGATCGGTTTTTCTTATTTCGTTTTCCGCAGATTTGATAACCGTAAGAGTTCTGAGACCTAGAAAGTCCATTTTGAGAAGGCCGAGCTGTTCAAGGTCTTTCATTGTAAACTGAGTTACAACCGAATCTTCGTTTTTGGACAGAGGTACATAACTGTCAACAGGCTGTGCTGTGATAACCACACCTGCGGCGTGAGTCGAGGCGTGACGCGGCATCCCTTCAACCTTAATCGACATATCTATTATCTCTTTTGCCGTTTCGTCGGATTCGTAAATCGTTTTGAAATCCTTCGATTCTTCGAGTGCGCGTCTGAGCGTCATGTTAAGTTCATTGGGTATTGCTTTTGCTATAGCGTCAACCGTTGCATAAGGGACGCCCATTACCCTGCCTACATCTCTTACAGACGCTTTCGCCGCCATAGTACCGAAGGTAACAATCTGGGCAACATGATCGGAGCCGTATTTGTTTACGGTATAATCGATTACTTCTCCCCTTCTCTCGTAGCAGAAGTCAATATCGAAATCGGGCATACTGACTCTTTCGGGGTTAAGAAATCTTTCAAAAAGCAGATTGTTTTTCATCGGGTCAATACCGGTAATTCCGCAGCAGTAGGCGCAGATACTTGCCGCGCCGCTTCCTCTGCCGGGACCTACGGGTATGTTTTGCGATTTGGCGTGATTTACAAAGTCCTGAACTATAAGATAATAATCGATGTATCCCATACGGTTGATTACATCGAGTTCATAATTCATTCTGTCAATGTATTCCTGAGGCGCATTATCTCCGTATCTTTCGGCAAAGCCTTTTAAGCACATATTTCTGAAGTACTCAAAATGGTCTTCATTGCCCGGTACATCGAAGTGAGGGAGTTTTGTTTTGCCGAACTCAAATTCAACACGGCATCTGTCGGCAATAAGCCCTGTGTTGCTTACCGCTTCGGGGCAAAAAGCAAATGAGGAATTCATCTCACTTTCGGATTTCAGATAAAACTCCTGCGCTCCGAATTCGAGACCTGTATCTTCGCCGAGAAGATGGTTGGTCTGAATACAGATAAGCACCTGCTGTATTTTGCTGTCTTCTTTATCGATATAATGCGCGTCATTAGTTGCGGCGAGAGGAATATTCAGTTCTTTGGAAAGTCTGACAATATCGGGGTTTATTTTAATCTGGTCTTCAAGGCCGTGATTCTGTATTTCAAGGAAATAGTTGTCTTTGCCGAAAACGTTACTGTACCAGAGCGCGGTTTCTTTCGCTTTCTCATAGTTTCCGTTTAAAAGATTCTGCGATACTTCGCCGAAAAGGCAGCCCGAGAGAGCGATTATACCTTCGTGATATTTTTCTAATATTTCCCTGTCAACACGTGGCTTTACATAAAAGCCGTTTACCCAGCTTTCGGATACGAGTTTAATCAGATTGCTGTAGCCCGTGTTGTTTTCACAAAGAAGTATCAGATGGTATCTTTCATTATCGGTGCCGTGTACTTTGTCAAATCTCGATCTTGGCGCAACATAAACTTCACAGCCGATAATCGGATTAATGCCTCTTTCTTTTGCCGCTTTATAAAACTTAAGTGCGCCGTACATAACTCCGTGGTCCGTAATTGCAACGGAAGTCTGCCCCATACTTTTGATTTTGTCAAGCATAGGCTCAATTCTGCATGCTCCGTCGAGCAGGCTGTATTCGGTATGTACGTGCAGATGGGCAAAAGACATTTTTTACTCCGTTTTATCTTTGTTTTGTGATAGTTCTTCCGCTATTTCTATGATTTTATCAAGGCGGTGTTTAAGGCCCGATCTTGATATTTTTTCTTTGCTTAATTCCTGAAGCTGAGATAATGAAATATCGGGATTCTCAAGCCTGAGTATGGCGGCGCTTCTGAGATTATCCGGCAAAATACTTAAATCCGAATGCTCTATAATATAGTTTATTGCTTTGGTCTGATTATCAGACGCGAGCGAAGTTTTGCCGATATTATACAGTTCAAAGTTTATTTTTCGGTTAATGTTATTCTTTACGTCTTTTTCTATTTTTACATTCATTAAGTAAAGCGAAGCGTTCTGTGCGCCCATATAGGCAAGAAGGTCTTCAATATCTTCGCTGTCTTTGAAATAAACTACGTGGTTGCCTTTGCGCTGAATATATTTGGGGCTTAAATCAAGTTCACTCAGTACTCTCATTAAATCCTGGCTGAGTTTCTTATACGGAACAACAAATTCAAGGTGATAGTTGCTCTCGGGATCCGAGACCGAGCCGCAGGAGAGAAACGCGCCTCTTAAAAATGAACCGATACAGCATTCGTTCTGAAGATTTGCGTGATTTATGCGGATTGTCATATCCTTTGCGGTGTGGCTCAGAAGGTCAAACACCTTCATTATATCGGCTTTGTTCTCGGTTTTAGCAATAAACGATTTGCTTCCGGTTTTGATTTCGGGCAGAGGACAGCCGAGATAGTTTTCCATATAATCACAATATAAATCAAAAACCGTTTTGTTTTCGGTTTTTATGGAGAGACAGTTTTGCGAGAAATGAGCAAAAAGCACAAGCCCATAGACTTGTGCATGAAAACAACATTGAGCGAATCCGTCAATCTGTGCAAGTTCATTTTTGATTTCGGATGAAAAAGACATTATGCTGTCTCCTTATTGAATAAATCTGACTTCTGTCTCAAGTGTTACGCCTTTTTGCTCATAAACTGTTTTACGGCAATGGTCAATTACCGCTAAAATATCGGAGCAGGAAGCCCCGCCTTTATTTATAACAAAACCTGCGTGCTTTTTGCTGACACACGCTCCGCCTACTGTATATCCTTTGAGAGAGCATTCTTCAATCAATGCGCCTGCGTAATAGCCGAGCGGTCTTTTGAAAGTGCTTCCCGCGCTGGGATACTCAAGAGGCTGTTTATCTTTTCTCTTTTGAAGAAGTTCATCCATTTTGCCTTTAATAGAAGCTTTGTCCCCTTTTGTGAGTTTCAGTTTGAGGGAAAGGATGAAATATTCGCCTGTGGAAAAGATGCTTTCTCTGTAACCGAGCGAAAGTTTATCTGTGTCTGCTTCAATTATATTTCCGTTTTCGTCTGCGTATGTGCAGCTTTCAAGCACATCCTTGATTTCGCCGCCGTAAGCGCCTGCGTTCATATAAACTGCTCCGCCTGCGGTCCCGGGTATACCGTATGCAAATTCAAGCCCGCTGAGCGAGTTTTCAAGAGCGAGACGGCAAATTTTCATCATCGATACACCTGATGAGCAGGTGATGTATTCTCCGTCAACGGCAAGTTCGCTGTAATCGGATGTGTTGATTATTATGCCGTCATAACCTTCGTCATAAGCGAGCAGATTGGTGCCGTTGCCTATAATATAATATTTTAATTTTTCAGAGCGGAGATATCTTATGCAGGCGATGATTTTATCGGCTGTGTCGGGGAAAACCATTGCTTTGCAGGGCCCACCTACTTTGAACGAAAGATAATCGGATAAACGGGCGTTTTCAACAAAACGGATATTATTCCGGTTACAGAAATCTATAAACAAATCCATAATTATTCGTCAAGTAAAGCGGCTCCGTAGATGCCTGCATCGTTGCCGAGTTCAGCAGATACGATTTCGGTCTGCTTGGTTGCGTAATGGCTGTATCTTTCTCTCATTACATGCTTTCTGATGGGCTCAAGCAGAGTTTCTTTTTCGTTGGCTATGCCGCCGCCCACACAGATGAATTCCGGCTGAAGAGCGTTGATGATATTGATAATACCGGTTGCAACATAGTAAATGTATTTATCAACAACTGCTTTGCCCGCTTCATCGTTGAGCCTCATAGCGTCAAATGCAGTTCTGCCGTTTACGTCATCAATATTATCATTGACAATCTGCCACATAACTGAGTCCTGATTGTGTTTCATGGCATCTTTGGTCTGGGCGATAAGTGCTGTTGCGCTGGCATATGATTCCCAGCATCCTCTTCTGCCGCAGTTGCACTGTTCGCCATCAACACAGATAACCATATGGCCCATTTCGCCTGCAGCGAAGTTTGCGCCGTTAATGATTTTGCCGTCAATAATTATTCCGGAGCCGACGCCTGTGCCGAGGGTGATTGCAACAAAGTTTTTGCTGCCTTTACCCGAGCCTGCAACTGCTTCGCCGAGAGCGGCGCAGTTGGCGTCATTGTCAAGGAATACTTTCATTTTAAGTCTTTCTTCAAGCATTTCTTTTGCGGGCACCTGCTTGAAATCAAGGTTATTTGCAAATTCGATATAGCCTGTGTTTTTATTAACCGTGCCGGGTGTACCGACACCGACTGATATAACATCCTCTGCCTTTATGCCTGCGTCTGCCATAGCAAGGTCGACAGCGGCTTTAATATCGTCAAATATTTCTTCTGCGGGTCTGGGGGCTCTGGTTTTTACGGATCCTCTGCCCACTATTTTAAGATCTTCGGAGATAACTCCTACCGCAATGTTTGTGCCGCCGAGATCAACACCTATTCTGTACATTTTACATCCTCCTTAATTTCAGTTGTCGTTCCAGAATTCGAGTTCAACTTTTTTCGGTTCATCATCTTCAATGCCGAGTTTGTGAAGCAGTTCACGCGCAGCATTGTAACCCATCTTTTTCTGCCTGTTGTTCATTGCGGCAGCTTCAATGATGATTGAAAGGTTTCGTCCGGGTTTTACGGGAACAGTTGTTACGGGAATTTCAAGACCGAGTATTTTCATATATTCGTTATCAAGACCCAGTCTGTCATAATTTTTGTCGCTGTCCCACGGCTCCATATTTACTATCATATCAATTTTCTCAGTCATTTTAACTGAGCCGATACCGAAGAGCCTGCGGGCGTTTATAACACCTACACCGCGAAGTTCAATAAAGTGCCTGATGTTATCGGGAGCGGAGCCTACGAGCGTTTTATCGGATACTCTTCTGATTTCAACAGCATCGTCCGCTATAAGTCTGTGACCGCGTTTTATAAGTTCGAGCGCTGTTTCGCTTTTACCTACGCCGCTGTCACCGAGCAGAAGTACGCCTTCGCCGTAGACTTCAACAAGAACACCGTGCCTTGTGATTCTTGGGGCTAGTTCAACGCCGAGGTATGAAATCGTTGCCGACATACAGCCGGAAGTGCTGTCATTGCTCGAAACAACGGGAACTTCATATTTGCGGGCGAGATCAAGAATGTAATCTTCAATCACAAGACCTCTTGTAAAAATTACAAGCGCAGGCTTCTGTGAAAAGAAGTTTTCCATTATCTGGCTGCTTATCTCTCCCCGGCTCTTTACATATTCAAGTTCGGCAAGGCCGAGGAACTGTACTCTGCGTGGGTCAAAGTATTCTGTGTACCCGGCAAGCAAAAGCCCGGGTCTGTTTACATCCTGAGTAGTAATATATATTTCAGTGACATCCTTTGGAGTGTAAAGAACTGTCAATGACAGGTTATCAATTACCTTGTCAAGGGAAACTGAATATTCTCCGGGCATATGTACCTCCGTTAAAATCAGTTAAATGTAAAACTCCGAAGCGTAGTCTTCTTCGTTGATTGTTATTTCTTTGAGCGTGCCTGTGCTTGAATCACTGTGAACAAGCACTTTGTCTTTGAATTCGATAATGCCGCTGTATGTTGCGCTTTTATTGTTTGTAACCCAGTTTTTACCGATAACGGAAGGCGTGTCAAATATCGAATCCTCAACAGAGTTTTCACCGTCTTTTATTTCGGAAAACCTGAAGTAATCAATATGTCCTTCACTGTCAAACTGAATATAGCAGCGGTTAACGGCGCTTTGAATTGCGTAAACGTTTTCGGATAATCTGCAGAAGTCGAGAAAATCCGAAACAGCCTCACCGGAAGAAGTTACAGTGATATGCCTGTATGTAAACGAATCCGAACCCTTTGAGTATTCAACAGTATAAACATCATTCAGCCCTTCAGACACAATCTTTAGGCAGTAAGTGTCGCCTTCTGCGGTATACTGAATTGTTTTACCCGCGGCAAAATCGCTGTAATAGGTCTCGGCCATTGATTGGTCAAGGCTTTCGCTGAAATGCTCGGTAAGGGTGAAACCGTCAATATTGAAAGGATCGAAAGTGCTCAGAATGTAATCTTCATTGAGAAAATAATCATCGGGATTCTCAAATACTATTTTTCTGTTTTGAGCGCCCTCGAGCGTATTGACTTCTGTTTTGATGACTTCCTTTACGGCTTCATATCTTCCGCGCAATGCGGGAAACGATTTTTCTTCGTTATCATAAATGAGCATATTGGAAGTGACAATTATGGCAGGCTTTTTATCTGCACAGCCTGCCATAAAGAATATGCACAGCAATATGATTATTGCAAAACACCGTTTCATTTTGCCTTGTCGGAATCCTTGAGTATTTTTGCGAGTTCTTCCATAAATGTGTTTATATCCTTGAACTGTCTGTAAACAGATGCAAATCGGACATATGCAACCTCGTCAAGATCGCGGAGTTTATCCATTGCCATTTCGCCGATAACATCACTGCTTACTTCACGATCAAAGCCGTTCTGAAGCTGAACTTCGATACCGTTTACGGCGTGCTCAAGCTGTTCGAGCGAAACGGGTCTCTTTTCACAGGCTCTGAGCATACCTCTGAGAAGTTTGTCTCTGTCAAATACTTCTCTGGAATGATCTTTCTTTACAACTATCACGGGCACTGTTTCGATGATTTCGTAAGTTGTAAATCTTTTTCCGCAGGAAGTGCATTCGCGTCTGCGTCTGATTCTTTCGCCTTCATCGGTAGGTCTGGAATCAATAACTTTGCTGTCTTCACAGGAACAAAACGGACATTTCATAGTGTTCAACCCCTAATCATTTATTTTTCTATGAATTTATCAACAAACTCTTTTACTTTTGCTTCGTATAAAGCGGAATTCATACGGTAACTTTCTGCGTGTGCCGCACCGCTGACAAGAAGCAGGTCTTTATATTCGCTGTTGCACGCGGCAAATAACTGATGCACCATATATGTCGGCACAAAAGTATCACAGTCGCCGTGAATAAAGAGCATGGGTACTTTTGCTGTTGCAACGGCATCAAGAGGACTCGCCTCTTTGAAATCATAACCGTTAAGCAGTTTATTGAATTCGTTGGCGGCATCAAGGAACGGATGTTTCGGAAGATGAACGAAATTCTTGATGCAGTGCTCAAACTCTGCTCTGGCTGAAGTGTAGCCGCAGTCCGCAACGGTAAATTTGACGTTTTCGGGCAGATTTTCATCGCCGCTCATAAGTGTAACGGTAGCACAGCCCATAGATACGCCCTGAAGAACAATCTGTATATCGTTGCCGAATTTTTCAAGCATCCAGCTGAGCCATTCCATGCAGTCTTTGTATTCGTGATAGCCGAAGCCGATATACTTGCCGTCGCTCTCACCGTGAGCCTGATGGTCAACTATGAATACGTTGAAGCCCATATCGTGGTAAAACTTCGCCATGAGCGAATATTCGCCGTCGCCTGTGCTTCTGTAGCCGTGCGAGCAGAAAACATAAAGTTTGCTGTCATTTTCGGCGGGAATAAGTTTTGCCTTAAGACGATAATTCTTTGAGTTTATCATCTCATAAGTCTTGTAATTTACATTTCTGTACCATACAAGTCTTTCATCATCTTCTTTTCTTTCTGCGTTTTCCATAGTAGGACCGGCTTTATTTGCAACCGCTTTGAATATTTTTGCGTTGCGGTTATGCACTTCGTTGAAAAGTATGTAGCCGGTGCCGAAACCGATTGCCGCAGCAGAAGCGGCAACTGCTGAAACAGCGATGATTGCTTTTGTTGATTTCTTCATTGTTATTTCCTCATTTCAGAATATCTTTCATTGAATACAGACCCGGTGCTTTGCCTGCGATAAATAACGCGGCATCTATTGCGCCGGAAGAAAACAATGCTTTGCTTCTTGCGGAATGAGAGATGGTAACGATTTCATCGTTGCCGGCAAAAACAACACTGTGCTCCCCTACTATTGTGCCTCCTCTGACGGAATGAATACCGATTTCATTGTGAGGTCTTTTGATAGAGCGTGAATGTCTGTCATAAACATATTCTGTGTCAGAATCAAGTTCTTCCTTGATTGCATCCGCAATCATATATGCGGTGCCGCTGGGAGAATCGAGCTTCTGATTATGATGCGCTTCGATTATTTCAATATCAAAACTTTCGCCGAGCACTTTTGCGGCGGTTTTGCAAAGTTCAATAATAAGGTTAACACCGAGAGACATATTGCCCGAGCGGAAAACAGGAATCGAGGAAGATGCGGCTTCGAGAGTGTTAATCTGCTCTTCGCTCAGACCCGTAGAGCATTCGATCAGAGCAACATTGTTTGAAAGGCAGTATCCGAGCACACCGGCAAGAGCGGAAGGATGGCTGAAATCAATCACAACATCCGCTTTTTCGGTTACATCCGCGAAAGACTTATAAACCGGATATGTGTTGGGTACGCTGTCGTTAAGGTCAACACCTGCGGCAATCTCAATATTATCTCTGTTTGCTATTCCTTCGGTAACATATCTTCCCATATGGCCGTTACAGCCGCTCAGGATTACTTTAACCATTTTATGCCTCCACGAGGTGATGCTTGATAAGGCTGGCTCTGAGTTTGGCCTTGCCTGCTTCGTCCATTTCAACAAGCGGCAGTCTTACGGGACCTACGTCAAGGCCCATCATATTCATCGCTTCCTTAACGGGAATCGGGTTAACATCAATAAACAGAGCGTTGCAAAGGTCAAGCCACTCAAGCTGAAGATTTCTTGAGCCGATATAGTCGCCGTCGAGATACTTCTGTACTATTTCGTGTGCGATACCTGGTACAACATTTGAAAGAACGGAGATAACGCCCTTTCCGCCGAGAGCCATAATGGCTGTTGCCTGGTCGTCATTTCCTGAGTAAATGGCAAGGTCATCGCCGCAAAGAGAAGCGGTTCTTGCAATCTGGCTGATATCACCGTTTGCCTCTTTTGTGCCTACTATCATAGGATGCTTTGCGAGTTCGGCATAGGTTTCGGGCTGAATATTAACGCCTGTTCTTGAAGGAACATTATAAAGAATAATGGGAGTCTTTACTCTGTCTGCAATATAGTTGTAATGAGTGATAAGACCGCGCTGTGAAGTTTTGTTGTAATAAGGAGTAACGGAGAGAAGAGCGTCAACGCCGCATCTCTCTGCCTCATTGGAAAGTTCAACGGCATATCTGGTATCGTTTGAGCCTGCGCCTGCGATAACGGGCACCTGATGATTAACTATATCAACGCAGAGTTTGATAAGTTTAACGTGCTCTTCTGTAGAAAGAGTTTTCGCTTCGCCTGTGGTGCCGCATACAACGATAGCGTCTGTGCCTTTTTTGAGCTGGTATTCTACTATTTCGCAAAATCTGTCATAGTTTACTGTCTGATCGTGATTGAAAGGTGTGATAATTGCTACACCTGCACCTGTGAAAATTACGGGCTTCATATTTATTATTCCTTTCAATGATTAAAATTTGGATTCAATGTAACCTTGGCTGCAAAGCTGCTCCGCCATAAGCACGGCGCCGCCGGCAGCACCCCTGAGGGTATTGTGGGAAAGGCAGACGAATTTATAATCGTACTGAGTATCTTCCCTGAGTCTGCCTACGGATATTGCCATACCGCCTTCGAGGTTTCTCTGAAGTCTGGTCTGAGGAAGGTTATCCTCTTCAAAATAGTTGAGGAACTGTTTCGGAGCGGAAGGAAGATTTGCTTCCTGCGGATAGCCTTTGAATTCTTTCCACACCTTTTTGATTTCATCAACGGTAGGTTTATTTTTGAATCTTACAAACACAGCCGCCATATGACCGTCGGAAGCGGGAACACGAAGACACTGCGCTGTAAAGTTGGGCTCTTTTGCAGGAACTATTTCTTCGCCGACTATTTCACCCCAGATTTTAAGAGGCTCAATCTCGCTCTTCTCTTCTTCGCCGCCGATATAAGGAATTACGTTATCTACCATTTCGGGCCAGGTTTCAAATGTTTTGCCTGCACCGGAAATCGCCTGATAAGTACATACAAGCACGTCTTTTACACCATAAAGTTTATCAAGCGGATAAAGCGCGGGAACATAACTCTGAAGAGAGCAGTTTGATTTAACTGCAATAAAACCGCGTTTGGTGCCGAGATGTTTCTTCTGAGCGTTGATGATTTCTGCGTGATTTGTGTTAAGCTCGGGAATAATCATCGGAACATCGGGCGTATGACGGTTGGCACTGTTGTTTGAGATAACGGGGCATTCTGCAAGAGCATATGCTTTTTCGAGAGCTTTTATCTCGTCCTTTTTCATATCAACAGCGCAAAAAACGAAGTCAACCGATTCGGCTATTTCTTCAATATCGTTAGCCGCGTCTTTGACAATCATATTTTTGACTTTTTCGGGGATGTCACATTTCATCGCCCATTTGGCGCCTACTGCTTCGGCATAAGGTTTGCCTGCTGAGCGCGGGCTTGCTGCAAGCACTTCGAGTTTGAACCAGGGATGCTCGGCAAGCAGAGTGATAAACCTCTGGCCTACCATACCTGTTGCGCCTATAATACCTACTTTGAATTCCGGCATAATTAAAACCTCTTTCTGAAAAATTTGAATGCCCGAATTGGCTTTCAAAAATACTTGACAATTTTCGCTATGAATAATAGAATGATACCACAATAAGTAGTATTAGTCAATTATTTTTTATTATAAAATACTAAATATAGAAAGTGTCGGAGTTTCATGAAAAAAAGCGACTTTTTTTATGATTTGCCGGAAAATCTGATAGCCCAGCACCCTGCCGAGCCGAGAGACAGTTCAAGGCTTATGGTGCTCAGAAAAAACGACGGAAAATGCGAGCATAAAGTGTTTTCCGATGTTATTGATTATTTTAATCCCGGTGATTGTCTTATTCTTAATGATACAAAAGTTATTCCCGCCCGTATGTACGGAGTAAGGGAAGATACAGGCGCAACAGTAGAATTCCTTCTCCTGAAACAGATTTCGGCAGATGAATGGGAAGTAATTACGGGTCCCGGCAAAAAAGCCCGCGAAGGTCACAGGTTTGTTTTCGGAAACGGCGAACTCAAAGCGGAAATTAAAACCGTTCTTCCCGACGGGAACAGAATTGCGAAGTTTTATTTTGAAGGAAATTTCTTTAATATTATTGATAAAATCGGCGAGATGCCTCTCCCCCATTACATTACCGAGAAACTCGAAGATAAAGACAGATATCAGACCGTTTATGCCAAAGAAAAAGGCAGCGCCGCCGCACCGACAGCCGGGCTTCATTTTACTCCGGAACTGCTTGAAAAAATCAGGCAAAAAGGCGTTAAAATCGGTTATGTCACCCTTCATGTAGGTCTGGGTACTTTCCGGCCGGTAAAGGCAGAAAACATCGAAGACCATCATATGCATTCAGAATATTACTATTTGCCCGAAGAAACAGCCGGTATAATCAATGAAACAAAAAAGAACGGCGGCAGAGTATTTGCCGTTGGCACTACCTGCACCAGGACTCTTGAATCTGTCGCTTCAAAAAACGGCTGTATTACTGCAGATCAGGGCTCAACGGATATTTTCATTTATCCTGGATACGAATTTAAATGTATTGACTGCCTTATTACTAATTTTCACCTGCCCGAAAGTACATTGATTATGCTAGTCAGCGCATTCTGCGGATATGAAAACACAATGAACGCATATAAAACAGCTGTTAATGAAAAATACAGGTTTTTCTCTTTCGGGGATGCTATGCTGATAATCTGATATAGGTCAATTTCGCAGAAATGTCCATTTAATCATTTTTCATTTTGTAGTATAATAAAGTCAGCAATAAAAGAAAGGAGAAATGATAATGGCTTCTCAGGTTCTTGAAATGGTTCGTCAGCTTCTTGCATTCCTCGGTGAATTCAAAGCTGCAGGCATCCTTGACATTATCGCTAAATTCCTCGGCGGATTCCAGCTTTAATAGTCACAATTAATCTATAACAAAAAAACAGTCCGCATCTCAAGCGGGCTGTTTTTCTTTATGTTATTCAAATGCTTTCTTTACTGCGTAAAACGCCGGTTTGGGATTGCCGCTGCCGTCAACGAGGCCCCATCCGGTTTCAACGGGGCAATCGGACTGGCCGCATACATAACAGGCTTCACTGTCGTGCCACATATAAATAATCGCGCCGATACACCAGGACTTTGATCTTATTTTCGGTATCAGATATGAGTAAAAATCCGCCTGTCCTTCGGGTGTGTGTTCATAACCTTTAAGCCCGGTACCTTCGGAAAGTTCACGATAGATGTGGTGCTTATACTCGCCGTTAATCAGAAGATCGAATTTATCTTCATCCGATTTACCGGAATACAGCTTTTCTATTTCGTCTTTAAGTGAGGCGGGAAGCCTTGAAATAAAAGTATCAACATCGTTTTTTATTTCTTCTTCGCTTTCAAATCCATACGAACGCAGTATTTCTTGTTTTTCTTCTTCCGTCTTGGGCTCGCCGCAGCCGATATATCCGAATTCCGTTATAATAATCGGCTTACGGGTAATTACTCTTACAAGATTCATCAGAGTGAAAAAGGTATCAATGTTTTTAACTATATTTTCAAAACAGCCGAGATAAATATCAACGCCTACATAATCACAGTAATCATTATATTTCAGCATTTTGAAGGTTAGGTTTACGTATCCCATACCTCCGAGGTTGTAGCCTATTATTTCGTCTTTTACAAGCGGATACATCGCTTTGAGTGATTCGCCTACAAAGTAAGCGGCCTCTTCCATAGTATAAGGGTCGGTAAAACGGTCAACGCCCATTTCATTGGCAACCTGATAGGCTGAAACGATGCCGCGAAGATCTTCAACATAATAGCGCTGTACTTCCATTATCTTTTCGTAATCTTCTTCTTTTCTGATATCAAGACCGTTTGCGAGAAAATCATTAGGATTGGGAGTAACAGCAAAAATTCTGATGCCTTTTTCCACATATTGAAGCATCTCTTGTTTCGTCCATTTATAGAAAAAGTTTTCCTCACCGTTTTCATCAAAAGGATATGGAATATCCTCTCTTATCCATTCAATGTTTGCTTCGTGAAGCATATCAAAGTCAGGATTTGCGTGGCAAACGCCTTTAATAAACCCGCCGGCTCTTTCACTGACGGATTTATAAGAAGAATCAACAATTCTAACTAACGGAGCAGTCAAAATATTAATTACGGGTACTAAAATCGCGAGCAGGATTCCGAGAAAACTACTTGTCATAGTCCGCGCCGCCTTTACATTTTATTTTATGTATACCCTCGGTACTCTTTTTGATATTCTGCAGGGAAGTTCATAGTTAAAAGAATAAGCCGCTTCGCTGACTTCTTCCATTGAAAGTACAGCGTCCCCCTGCTTGCCTACAAGTATCACCTCATCGCCCGGGCTACAGTCTATTCCAGTGACATCAACCATAAACTGGTCCATGCAAACTCTGCCGGTGATGGGAGCATATTTTCCGCCGATAAGCACTTTTCCTATATTGGAAAGACAGCGGGGATATCCGTCCGCATAACCTACGGGAATGGTTGCGATTTTTCGAGGTTCTTCGGTTTTATATGTGCCGCCGTAAGATATTTCTCTGCCCTCTTCAAGAATCTTGATATGAGATATCAATGTTTTCCAGGCTAGAGCGGGTTTGAGTTTTATGATTTCTTTGCTTACTTCATCTGAAGGATAAAGGCCGTAAGTGATTATGCCCATACGGCACATATTGAAATACTCGTCAAAATTTATTATGCCTGCGCTGTTGTTGAGATGCTTCAAAGGTATTTCTATTCCCCTGCTGCTGAGCATATCGCAAAACTGTTTATATTTCTCTCTCTGCTTAAGAGCCCTTGAAAGGTCTTTACAGTCCGCCGTAGCAAAATGAGAGAACAGCCCTTCTGGATAAATGCCGGGAAGGGCGGCGATTTCTTTGCAGATGTCGGCGTCTTCGTCTGTAATCTGAAAACCGATTCTGCTCATACCGGTATCAATGCAAAAATGAAACGGCGTATTTTTGCCATGCTTAACGCTTTCATCCGAAAGCGCTTTTGCATCTTCATATCTGAAAATTGGGATTCTGATTTCATATTTGCATACCGTTTCATAGTCCCACGGAAAAACCCTGCCGAGAATCAGCACGGGCTTTTTAATGCCGTTTTCTTTCAGTTCAACCGCTTCTTCAATGCAGGCAACACCGAAGAAATCGCATTCATCATCAAGCAGTTTGCTTATTTCAACGGCACCGTGACCGTAGGCGTCCGCCTTTACAACGGCAAGTATTTTAGAGTCCGGAGATACTTTTCTGCGGACTTCATCATAATTATGTTTAATTGCGTTAAGGTCTATTTCAGCATAAGTTCTCAGATTCATTTTACAGCCTCTGCAAGATTAACAGTTTTTATTCCGTTTTCGTTAAATGCTTTATTGAGCGCTTTTACAAAATTCAGGGCGTTTTCGCTGTCACCGTGTACGCATACGGAGTGAGCTTCAATATCAACATCTTCGCCCGTATATGCGCGTACTTTACCCTCTTTAATCATACGGATTACTCTTGAGATTGCTTCGTTTTCATCTGTAATCATTGAGCCTTCAAGTTTTCTTGCTCTTAAAGTTCCGTCTGCTTCGTATGCTCTGTCTGCAAATACTTCGCAGGCGTATTTAAGGCCGTATTTTTTTGCGGATTTAATCATTTCCGAGCCCGAAAGAGCAAGAAGAATAAGACCGTCATCAAAATCTTTTATTGCCTTTGCAATAGCATCGGAGAGTTCGGGACTTTTTGCCGCCATATTATACATAGCGCCGTGAGGTTTGATATGGCTCATTTCTGTGCCGTTTGCCTTGGCAAAAGCATAAAGAGAACCTAATTGACAGAGTGTGAATTCATACACCTGAAGAGGTGTTGCATCCATATTTGTTCTGCCGAAGTTTTCTTTATCAGGATATCCGGGATGAGCGCCGAAATAAACATTGTTTTCCTTACATAGTTTGATTGTTTCGTTCATCAGTGCGCAGTCTCCAGCGTGAAAACCGCAGGCAATATTTGCGGAAGTGATAAGAGGTATTATCTGCGCGTCAAATGCGGCGCCTTCACCGAGATCGGAGTTCAAATCAATCTTATACATATTCTTTCCTCAATATTTTAAGTTAACATTTTTAACATCGGTTATAAACATATGTCCGGGCGAATGCGTGATTGCTACCGGAGGCTTTGTCTGCATAACGGCATTCTGCGGAGTTACCCCGCAAGCCCAGAATACGGGTGTTTCACCGGGATTGATTGTAACGGAATCGCCGTAATCGGGTTTATTTACATCGGCGATACCGATACTTTCAGGATTCCCTATATGTACCGGTGCTCCGTGTACTCTCGGCATAGCCGCGGTAACATTGACCGCTTTAACAATCAGTTCATCGGGAATCGGTCTCATTGAAACAACCATATTTCCGTGAAATTTGCCTGCTGAATTGAGAGCGATATTTGTGTTGAACATCGGCACGTTTCTGTTTTCCTGTATGTGCCTTACGGGTATATCCGCTTCAAGCAGTTCACTCTCAAACGAAAATGAACATCCTATCAGAAAATAGACATAATCATCTTGCCAATAATCTGATATATCGGTGACTTCTGTTTTGAGAATACCGTTTTCCCATATTCTGTATTTCGGAAAATCTGTGCAGACATCGGCGTTATCAGCCATTGATTTGATTAATCTTGAACCGACATCGCCCACTTCTAAAATCGGACAGGGCTTGGGATTTCTCATGCAGAAGAGCAAAAAATCAAAAGCGTAGTCTTTCGGCAGTATGCAGAGGTTTGCCTGAGCATAACCGTTGCACATTCCCGAAGTCTGATAATCGATTTTTCCCTCTTTTATAAGTTTTCTGACATCTGCGGGTGAATAAGAAGAATAATCCACAAAATCACCTCTTCATTAATTTATTAAAATACTTATTATCTTTTATCGCGAGTTTTTCCGCTTTATCAACGGAGATTTTCTTAAACTTAATCTTGTTATTTCCTTTAACCTGAGCAAGTTTCGGAAGGTCGGATGAAATAACTGTTGCTATTTTCGCATAACCGCCGGTTGTCTGATGATCTGCCATAAGAATAATCGGCATACCGTTTCTCGATACCTGTACCGAGCCGAAAGTGATACCGTCGGATATAATATCCATACCGTCTTTTCCTTTAAGAGCAATGCCGTTGAGGCGTATTCCCATTCTGTCAAAAAACGGCGTTACGCAATAAGTCTGACTGAGAAACAGATTTATATCGCTTTCGGTAAACATTTCGTCCTGCGGGCCAAGAACAACCCTGACAGTAATTTCATCGGGGTATTCTTCATTATCGGCAGTCTTTTGCAAATCAGGTTTGATATCGGATTTTTTGATGTTAAGTATATCGCCCGCTTTGAGTTTTCTGCCTTCAAAACCGCCGATACCGATTTTAAGATTGGTTGATGCGCTGCCCATTACGCTTGGCACATCAATTCCGCCTGTTACGGCAAGGTAAGCCCTCGCGCCGCTTTTTGCAGCACCCATAGTAAGAATACTGCCGGCAAGTGCAAGATAAACGCGGTTGTTTGTTATCGGTGTACCGTTAAGCGTTGGGCTGAAGTTTCCTCCGCTGATGCAGAAATAAGTGTCATCGGTAAATTCGCAGGTAATACCGAATATTGTCATTTCAAGAAGAGGCGCGTCATAACTGTTGCCGCAAAGGATGTTGGCGGTTTTTGCGCTTTTTTCGTCCATAACACCGCTTTTGGTAAAACCGGTCTTCTGATATCCTGTTCTGCCGAAATCCTGCACGGTGGTAAGCATACCGGGGTTGGTGATTTTAATCATTTTTCCACCTCCCGGCAGGGTACTTTATATTCGCCCGAAGCAATCAGGCTTTCTATTTTGTTAAACTCTTCTTTTGAGATACTGTGAAACTGTATATACTCCCCTGCATTGTAAAGAATGGGAGGATTGGAATCAGGGTCATATACATTTACTGGAGTTTTGCCGATTAACTGCCAGCCGCCGGGAGAAGCAATCGGGTAAATCCCCGTCTGCTCGCCGCCTATTCCAACCGCGCCTTTGAATATTTCAAGACGTGGGCTTTCAAGCCTGGGAGTTACAAGGCGTTTATCCATTCCGCCGAGATAAGCAAAACCGGGCAGAAATCCGAGCATATATATAAGATATGGCTTTGAGGTGTGAATTGAAACGATTTCTTCTTTTGAAAGACCTGTATGATTGCAGACATTTTCTATATCAAGAGCGAATTCGTCGTCATAGCAAACAGGTATATCCCAGATTTTTGCCTTAGATGATGATGAAACATCAAGGGAGCCGATTAACTTAGTAAGAATCTTTTTTAGTTCTTTTGCTCTGATTACGGTGCAGTCGTAGTTTATCATAACAGAGGCAAATGTGGGAATAAGTTCAATTACACCGGGTATTTTCTTTTCCAGCACTGAAGAGGTTAACGCAGTGACATATGCGTTAACCTCTTCGCTTATTTCTTTTTCAAATTGAACGGACAATGCGTTATTGCCGTTTTGCAAAAAAGAATATTTCATTTGTAAAACCCTTTTGATATAGTTTTGTCAAACCATAAGGCGGTTTTATCTTCAACGGTAGGCGGATATTCAATAAGAGCCTTCATAAGAGAAACCATGGGTAAAACGATGTTTTTGCCTATCCCGTCGATATAGGGTCTTGCTTCGCCGTACATATCAAGCATTCCCGCCTCAGCAGCGGCATCCATTACCTGCGACTGAATTTCCGGAGCGTGGAATAAATCCGTATTTCCGAGGATAAATGCTGCTGCTGCCATTATGGCGTTGCATCCCCAGTCGGAAACTGTGGCTGTCAGCAGATTATCCGCTTTGGTGTCGGCAAGTATACCGTAACCCGTTCCGGCTTTGCATCCGCCGAGTTCGGCATAAGGAATATACTTCCTGATGTGATCTTCAATAGCGCCCATACCGATTTCATTGCCGAGATCGCCGATTGAGAAATTGTATATACCGAGATCCTGACACAGTCTGAAAAGTACATCGTATTTCGGCTCGATTTCGGTGGTGTTGATACCGGTAGCGTTATGATAATATCCGTTTTTGTTTCTGCCGGGCGCTTCGTTGGAAATAACGGCGCACGGTTTGCCGTAAGAAAGGATTTCTTCCGCCTGCTTCTCAGCAGCACTGTCGTCAGTGGTAAACGGAACGATTATAATCGTATTCTTTTCGCTGCAACTTAAATTTTCGGAAACATCGAGCGAAAGAACGGGAGCCATTTTCTTAACGGCTTTTACGCATTGCTCAGGTATAACCATAACCGGTATGGCAGAAAACGCTTTGATTAGAAAACTCGCAAGAACGGTTGAAGAAATGATGCCGTCTGTTTCCGCTTCGTTCCAGGGAGGAAGCACAAATCCGGTAAGGATAAACACTCTTTCTCCCGCTTTTACGTTTTCAACAAGACCTTTTGCACAGTGAACGGAGAGAGGCTCGCCGGCATATTTTCTTGCGCCGTCATAGAGAATGCGGCAGACGCCGTATCCTCTCGGGTCAAGATTCATCAGTGAATCAAGATTATCTCCAATATTAAGGAGTGTCAGTTCTTTCTTATCCATACTTTTATGCCTTGCACTGTGCCTCAAAATCGGCTACGAGTGCATCCTGAATAGTCTTGAGCATTTCGGGTGCTTTGCCGCCGACAGGCTTGCCGTCAACTGTTTTAACGGGAATACAGAATGAACCGGTTGAATGAACGATAACTTCATCGGCATTCATCAGTTCATCGAGAGTATAATCTCTCTCTTCGGTTTCAAAGCCGAGATTCTGAGCGAAGCGGAGAAGTCTGAGCCTTGCAGTACCGGGAAGAATCTTATCATCAAGAGGATGGGTAATTACTTTGCCGTCTTTAAATATCGACACATTGGAGTGAGCGCACTCTGTTACTATATCTCCCCTGTGGAATATTGCCTCCTGGCAGCCTGCTCTCTTTGCGGCTGTGGCGCCGAGGCAGGAAGGAATAAGATTCAGAGTTTTGCAGTTGCAGTAAAGAAATCTTTTATCTTCAAATGTGATAACATCTATGGGCTTATATGTATCCTGTGTTTTGCAGGGAGTGAGAGTGATCCAGAGATTGCCTTTCATGTTTTCGTCAAACACGTGCTCCCTGAGTCCGCTGCCTCTGGTGACCTGCATATAAACAAACTGATCGGGATCGTCAACTTTAAGCACAAGTTCTTTGAGCAGTTTTTCGAGTTCCGGTCTTTCAATGGGGATGTTGATTTCAAGTATTTTTGCGCTGTTATAAAATCTGTTGAGGTGAGCGTCGATGTCAAAAATCTTGTGGTTGTGGGCGTAAGTGGCATCATAAATGCCGTCGCCGAACCAGCAGACTCTGTCAAGCATGGGAATGCTCATCTTTTCGATTTCGTCATATTTGCCATTGTAATACCCTAAATTCTGCATAAAACATACCCTCTTTGCTTTTATTTACGGGCAATATTCAATATTGCTCTTCGATTAAGAATTTTAATACTTTTTTTCTTTTATGTAAAGTAGTGTTATTAAAAAAATTGATAATTTAATAAAAATTTTATCAAACAAATCTGTTGAACAAAATCGGTGAAAAATGATATAATAACGAAAAGATATTCAGGAGGTTTTATATTATGGAGTTTCCTCAAAAGTTTTACTGCACCCGGAATGAATACAACACATACGAAAAGCATATAAATGCTCCGTTAATCAGAAAGTGTATAGAAATAAATGATTTTGAAAAAGCCTCTTTACTAATATCCGGGCTCGGCTTTTACAGACTGTTTGTAAACGGGAAAGAAATCCGGAAAGGCATTCTTGCGCCATATATTTCCAATCCGGATGATTTGGTTTATTTTGATTGCTTTGACATCTCCGATTATCTTGTAAAAGGTAAAAATGCGTTCTGCATTATTATCGGTAACGGTATGCAAAACGCGCCCGGCGGCAGAGTATGGGATTTTGATATTGCCCGCTTCAGAGGAGCTCCCAGATTTGCATTCAGGCTGACGGTTAATCTTAACGGCGTAGAAACTGTAATTGATGCCGATACTTCTTTTAAATGGACCGACTCCCCTATCATCTTTGACGATATCAGAAGCGGGTGCTTTTATGATGCAAACCTCGAATGTAAAGATTATTATTCTCCCGATTATGATGATTCAAGATGGAAAAATGTAATTCCTGCTGAAACCCCGAGGGGCGAATACCGCATCTGCGAAGCGGACCCGGTTGTTATAACTGAAGAAATCAAAGCGGCGTCGATTAAAGAAGGAATACTCAGCGACGATTTCGGCAACAGAGATAATATGCGCCTTGATACCCAATATAAATTCAATATGGGCGGTAAAAAGGGCTATATCTTTGATTTCGGCATTAATACAGCCGGTATATTCAGGCTGACTGTTGACGGTAATAAAGGACAGCAGATATTCATTCAGTTTTGTGAATTTATAAACAGCAAGGGCGAAGCCTGCTATAAAAATACAGGATGCTTTTATCCCGACGGTTACGGTCAGACTGCGCTGTATATATGTATGGGCGAAAAGAACGAAGTTTTTGAGCCTTCATTTACTTATATCGGTTACAGATACGCCTTTGTTTACGGACTTGAAAACAGTCAGGTAAACGAAAACACTCTTGTAATGCTTCGTGCAAATTCCGACCTTAAAGAGAGAGCATCTTTTGATTGCAGCGATGATGTGATGAATACTCTCGGAAAGATGAGCAGGACAAGCGACCTTGCCAATTTCTATTATTTTCCCACCGACTGTCCTCACAGAGAAAAGAACGGTTGGACAGGCGATGCAGCTGTTTCGTGCGAAAGATTGCTTCTTACTCTTACGCCCGAAAAAAGTTACAGAGAATGGCTCAGAAACATCTGCCGTGCGCAGAGAAATGACGGTGCGCTTCCCGGTATAATTCCGACAGGCGGATGGGGTTTTGCGTGGGGCAACGGCCCCGCCTGGGATAATGTGCTGACGGAACTTTGCTGGCAGATTTACAGGCTCAGAGGTGACCTTGAGCCGGCCCGCGAGTGCGCCCCTACAATACTCAGATATCTGTCATACATTTCAGGAAAAAGACGCCCCGACGGACTTATATCAATTGGTCTCGGTGATTGGCTTCAGCCAGGAAAAGGCGCGGGAGATCCGACAGCGCCGCTGTATCTTACCGACAGTGTAATATCAATGTATATCTGCGATAAATCGGCAAAACTTTTTAAGGCTCTTGAGATGGATATACATTACCGATTTGCAAATGATTTATATGAATCATTCCGTAACGCAATAAGAAATAATCTGATTGATTATTCAACAATGACCGCTTTGCCCAGATGCCAGACCGCTCAGACGATATTCATTTATTACGGCGTATTTGATAAATCGGAAATACCTGCCGCGGGTAAGACTCTTATTGATATTTGTCATGAAAAGAATGATTTTATAGACTGCGGAATGATTGGTCTTCGCTGTATTTTCCATGTACTTTCCGATTTAGGCGAAAGCGAACTTGCCTATAAAATGATTACAAGAGAAGAATATCCCTCTTACGGTAATTTCGTTAAACGCGGGCTTACCGCTCTGCCTGAGGACTTTCTTGATATCGACCGTGAAGACAGTCCTAATTCTCTAAACCATCATTTCTTCGGCGATATCATAAGCTGGTTTATTCAGAGAGTTGTCGGAATAAGGGTTAACCCTAGAAATACCGTCTGCTGTGATTTTGATATAACACCTTCGTTCATAGATAAACTCGATTATGCCAAAGCGCATTATGACTCCCCTTGCGGAAGAGTAAATGTTGAGTGGAAGAGAGAAGGTAAAGAAATATCTCTTATTATTGATGCTCCCGAAAACGCAACGGGTTATATTAAATTACCTTCCGGCTGGTATTTCAGTATTGAAGATACAGAAAGACAGCTTCACGGCTCAAATCTCACAGTACTTAAGTCCGGGAAATACACATTAATGAATGCCAGATAAAACAAATATCCGCGGCACAAGCCGCGGATATTTAATTATTGAACTTCATATTTTTAATGAAATAATCCGAAAATACAGGGCTTTCTGCAAGATCAATATACTTGGAATTATCAAGAAAATCAGAAAGATCATTCTTTTCAATAGCATATTTTGCAGTACCGAGCAGACTGCTGTTACCGATTGATACGCATTTGTCTTTCAGTTCTTTCGGTAACAGCCCTGTAAATACGGCGTTATCTGTATTTATTTTTGAAGAAAAACCGCCTGATATATATACATTTTCAATATCGTTATAATCAATGTTTTCCGTAATTAATAGAGTGCCGAGAGCGGAATAAACGGCTGATTTTGCAAGCTGATACTGACGCACATCTTCCTGCGTCAGTGTAACTCCGGGAGCAAGCGGATAACATCCGCACTCCACATAACCTGTTTTATCAATTTTCCTCTTTTTCAGCAATGTTGCAATTACATCAATCAGCCCTGTTCCGCATATTCCCGCGGCAGGCGCATCGTTTATTGTTCTATAACCGTTTTCATTATAAGAATAGATCGCTCCGCCTGAAGCACTCATACCGCACGATATGTTCGCGCCTTCGAAGCATGGTCCTGCAGCGGCAGAAGTGCAAACTGCCTTTTCATTTGAAAATATTACTATCTCGGCATTAGTGCCAAGATCAATAAGTATATTGTATTTATTGTTTTTCGGCAATCCGATATAATTCATGCCTGCGGTTATATCGGCGCCGACAAAAGCGGCAATACCCGGCAAGGAAATGACAGTCTTTACATTATGAATACCTAGTGATTCGCAGCTGACAGATTTGCTTTCAAGCAATACGGGAGTATAAGGCGCGTAGCCCAATGACGAGCAGTCAACGCCGAAAAACAGATGAAGCATAGTTGTATTTCCGCTGACATATAAATAATCGGCGTTACTGATTCCGGCTTTTTCAATTAATTTATTTACGGCACCAATAATTAATTTCTGTAATTCCTTAGGACCGTTATTCATGCAATAAGCAATTCTGCTCATGATATCCGCACCGAAAGAACGCTGAGGATTAACGACGGTAAAAGTATTGATTATCTTTTTATCCTTTTCCGAAATACAAGCAAGCGCCAGAGTCGTTGTACCGATATCAAGCGCTAATATATAATCTTCTTTTACAGAAGAATCTTTTTCACAGTATTTATCTGATATAATTTCTTCATTGTCGGGTAAAGTCAATTCAATATCGGATTTGATAATATACTGACACGCTCTCTCTTTTGCTCCGTTTACCGTAACAATGCATTTACCGCATTTACCGTTTCCGCCGCAAGGCATGGGAATATCCTTGCCGGTTCTTCTTAAAAAATCGGCAAGCAGTTCACTTTCGTATGCGTCATATATTATGTTGTCAATTCCGACTTTATACATAAGTGCTCCGTTAAAAGATTTTTCCGGATAAAAAGATACCGCAGAATCAATGATTCTGCGGCTTTGGTGGAGATGAGGGGGATCGAACCCCTTACCTCTTGAATGCCATTCAAGCGCTCTCCCAAGTGAGCTACACCCCCAAGGAACGCAAGTATAATAACATAACATTTAATAAAAATCAAGAGTTTTTTATACAGGATAATAAATATTAAGTTTTCTTTACAATTAGGTCATAATACTTGAAAATATCCGTTATATGATATAGAATATAATCAATATATGAAAGGACTCCCCTTTTATGCCCGACATTTATTTTTCACCGCAGCCGGTTGAAATAGACCTTGAAGAGCCGCACATTCCTGGCACTCCCAAACCGCAGGAGCCGGAACAGTTGCCGGATAAAAAGAAGAAAAGAAAGAAACACAGAGTATTAAAACATTTCATAAGAATAATCGCTTTAATCCTTGTTTTTGTATTTCTGTTTACTGCCGGCGCGGCGTTTTTCATCGGCTACAACCATAAAGAATTAAAAAGAAACAGTTACATATCGAAATCCGAGTTATACAATAATCCGCTTGTCACAAATATTCTTCTTGTAGGTATAGACGGCACATCCGACGAAAGCACAAGATCGGATTCAATGATACTCCTTTCGCTTGATTACGTTCACGCCAAAATCAAGATGACTTCTTTCCTAAGAGACAGTTGGGTGCCGATTCCCGGTAAAGATAACTATCACAAACTCAACGCCTCTTTCGCATACGGCGGAGTTCAGCTTTTGAGCGATACGCTCGAATATAATTTCAGGACTGATATCGACCACTATATTAAAGTTGATTTTGAAATGTTCACCCGCATTATTGATGAACTCGGCGGTATTGATATCGAAATCACGGATACAGAGGCATCGTTTATAAACAAAACTACGCGCTACACCGTAACAAGCGGTAAGTCTGTTCATATAGACGGCAATGTGGCACTGGTTTACAGCCGTATCAGAAAACTTGACTCCGATTACATGCGCACTTACCGTCAAAGGAAAGTGATCACCGCAATAATCGATAAAATCCGTCATACAGGACTTACCGAACTGTTCAATATGGTAAGAGATGTTCTTCCCCTGCTTGAAACGGATTTGTCGCCGTTTGAGATATCCGCGCTCTTTTTCAAAGGCGGTTTCGCGGCACTCTTCTTTAAGATACAGCAGATAAGAATACCTACAGAAGAACTGATGTATGCCGATTACCGTAACGGACAGTGGGTAGAGATAATCGATATTGAAGGCTGCAGACAGCAGATTTATGACTTTATCTATAAATCATATAAAGATGAAAAATCAGAAGAAAACTGAAAGGACCGATTAATATGTGTGACGAAGAATATACTCCCGATATTATAAGCGTGATTGATGAAGAAGGCAAAGAGCATATTTTTGAAGAACTTGACAGAATAGAAACCGATAAGGGCTTTTATGTTGCTCTTTCTCCCCTGCCTGAAAATCCCGAAGAGGATGAAGAAGACGAATTCATTGTCCTTAAAGTCGAGCCCGGCGATAACGACGAGGCTACGCTTTATCCGATAGAAGACGATGAAGAGTATGATGAAGTAGGTAAAATATTCCTCGAAAGATTTGAAGAACTCTTTTCCGACGACAGCGACGAATGAAATAAAATAATCCTGCCTTGCTTGATAACTTCAACCCATAAGTAACCCTACATATTATTAAAGGGAGCCGGACTTCGTCGGCGGATTGCAGACCTCCCGGTATGAGATTTTGCTCATATTGGACGAAGGGAGCGTGAAAACGATGAGAGGCACCCACCTGCTTTAACGCAGGTTACTTGCGGTTGATCCCGACAAGGCGGGAGTTTTTTGGATGTGATTTAATGCAAAAACTTTTTAATGCAGATATTCTTGATATATTTACAACTCCCTCAGGCTTTATCTATGCCTGCAAAGAAGTAATCAACGGTAATGAGGAAGTTGTTGCTTTTTTTGACTATGACAGATTAAATGATAAATTCAAGAGAATACCCGTAAGTAAATATATTGCCGCTAAATACGGTGAAGACGGCTCCGCTTTTGCCAGGCAGCTCGGAGATTTTGTAACCTGCAATATTCATGTTATAAACGATACAACCAATATTGCGGCTTATGATAACGGTACAGTCAAAGTGTTTGACAATAACGGTATTATTTCAAAAACCGTACAGGTAAAATATAAAAACCACGCGGCAGTTTCACCGGAACCCGTCGGCAGAGATCTTTGGATGGCAGTGCCCGAGGCAAATGCCGTTATAAACTATTCACTCAGATACGGCAGAATAGAATTCAGAATCGGATCAAATAAAGAAAAAACATTTTCTCATCCGACCGGAATTTCGGCTTATGATAATTGCCTCTACGTCTGCAACGCGAGTTCTTTCAAAATCAGAATAGTAGGGCTTGAAACTTATAATGTTTCCGATTACCGCATTTTCAATGAGCCCGTTTATAAGTATATCCGCACGAAAGACTGTGAGTATGTTATGCTTCAGTCGGGATTCTATGAACTATGATAACCGCCTGTATAAAAAATGTGATTGACATTTTATAATACGTGTGATAAAATACACAGGCACTTAAAAGTGCGGGTGTAGTTCAATGGTTAGAATTCCAGCCTTCCAAGCTGGCTGTGTGGGTTCGATTCCCATCACCCGCTCCAATATGCGCTTGTAGCTCAGCTGGATAGAGCAACTGCCTTCTAAGCAGTGGGTCAGGGGTTCGAGT
>JAEEGL010637681.1_pt1 | contig 26820 bp, 6 predicted proteins | sample 9134231 | NCBI WGS metagenome assembly JAEEGL01 (sample SAMN16246548, study PRJNA631951) | gut metagenome | biome: gut microbiome; feature: rumen; material: fiber-attached | host: Bos | place: Iran: Karaj | collected 2018-10 | reverse complement strand
CCGAACGTCCAGCCCGTCAGAGTCAGCGCGTTGCCTAAAGTTGCGTTGCTGTCGTACGTCCACGTCGCATCGCTCGGTAACGTAGACACCGTTCCCGTTGCGTTGCTCGGTTTGTTGGCGTTGTACGTGACTGTGTACGTGTTCGCCGTCCACTTAGCATATAAATAGACCATCGATCCTTGTGAGGAAGAATAATTCGGTTTGGTAAGCGTCACCCCGCCCGCGCCGGACAGAGTAGTGCACCCCTCTTCTTTATACCACCCGCCGAAAGTCCAGCCGGTAAGAGACGGCGACGCGCCAAGGGTTGCATTACTGTCGTACGTCCAAGTGGCATTACCCGGGACGGAAGCCACATTTGCCGAAGCATTGTCCGGTTTGTTTGCATTGTAAACAACGGTATAAGTAATCGCGGTCCACTTTGCATACAGCGTTACCGTCGCGCCTTTCGTCGCGGATAAATTCGGTTTGGTAAGCGACGCGCCGCCCGCGCCGACTGAATTCGTGCATCCGCTTTCTTTATACCACCCGCCGAAAATCCAACCGGTAAGCGTCAGCTCGTTACCCAAAGTCGCGTTACTGTCGTACGTCCAAGTGGCATCGTCCGGAGCAACCGAAACAGTACCCGTCGCATTGCTCGGCTTGTTCGTGTTATACGTGACCGTATAAGTATTCGCCGTCCATTTGGCATATAAGTTGACCGTCGCGCCCTGCGTCGACGAAAGGTTCGGCTTGGTAAGCGACGCTCCTCCGCTGCCTACCAGGGTCGCGCACCCGCTCTCTTTATACCACCCGCCGAACGTCCAGCCGGTAAGAGAAGGCGACGTGCCGAGGGTCGCATTGCTGTCGTACGTCCAAGTGGCGCTTGCCGGGACAGAAGCCACGTTCGCCGAGGCATTGTCCGGTTTGTTCGCGTTATACGTAACGGTATAAGTGATCGGTTTCCATTGCACCGAAAGCGTCACCGTCGCGCCCTGCGTCTCAGACAGATTGATAAAGTTGAGATCGCCGTCCGCTTCGGCAAATTTAGTACCGTTGGAGAGAGCATTGTTCGTGAGGTATTGTCCATCGTTCCAATACCCCCACTTCGCGGTCGTCCCGCCGCCGGACATCTTTACGCCGTCGTAAAGATAACCCGTCCTGGACGAGCCATCGTCAAAGTGATAAATATTATAGGGCACGTCGTACGTTAACGTAGTGGTCGTGAATACCACCCCGTCTACATTCGCCGGATGATATCTCATCGTACCGCTACCGCCGTTATAATCGATCGTTACGTTATACGTGATCGGCGTCCATTGTACGATGATCGTTACCGTCCCGCCGTCCGTTGCGGTCAGGTTCTTAAAGTTCATGTCGCCGCCTTTACTCATATCGGTACCAATCAACGTATCGTTGGAAAAGGCATTGGTCGCATCGCTGCCGTTATCTCTGTAATAACCCCAACGCGCGGTAGAATTATTTCCGCCCGACATCTTCAGTCCGGCATAGATATAACCCGTCCTTTCCAAATTGGTAAAGTAATAGAGGTTGGCGACCTCATCATCGTAAACGAACGTCCGTGTGTTCAGGATTTGGGCCGATCCGGGCGACCATTGCGGGAAATTCAAGCTTCCTCCTGTCGCACCGTTCAAATCGACCTTAATATTATATTCGATGGGCACCCATTGCACGGTCATCGTTACCGTGGTTCCCTGTGTTGACGCCAAATTTATAAAGTTCAGGTCGCCGTTTGCCGCGGCAAAAAGCGTATCGTTAGCAATTGCTGTTTCCGCAACGTAATTGCCACCGGCACCGTAAGAGGTATTCCAATACCCCCACCGAGCAGTTGAGGCTCCATTCGTCATTATCAAGCCGGCATACTTATATCCGGTTTTTGAAAGAAACGTACCGAAGTTCCATACGTTATAAGATGTCCCGTATGTTAAAGTGACGGTGTCGCTAAAAGATGTCTCAGAGCCACCTTTTGGCTGTGATTTCATTGTACCGCTTCCGCCATTCTTATTTATTTTCAAGGTATAGGTAATAGGCGTCCATTGAACGGTCAGCGTCACGGTATCTCCGTATCGATTTGTCAAGGCTTTGAAATTCAAGTCTCCGTCCGCATCGGCAAATACGGTATTGTTGGATATAGCAACGTTTGCTACACCGCTTCCGCCCGAACCGTAACTGGAGTTATAGTATCCCCATAAAGCGGTACTCTGTCCGTTCGTCATTTTTACGCCGGCATATTTGTATCCGGTCTTCGTAAGCCTGTTAAAATAATACAAATTATAGACGCCGGAAAAAGAACTCGCGTCATAAGTCGCCTCGTTCGCCGACGCACCGTTTAAACTCGGAGCATTCATACTCCCGCCATCGGCCCCGCCGTCGTTGACTTTTATATGATAAGCTTTCCCGTTTAACGCATACGTAATGGATATTGTAACGTCAAAATTCATAGCACGATTGACAGCTATTGGTTTTGTTTTAGCAGTATGAAAATAAAAATGTGCCGTAAGATATTTATTCGTAGTCGTAGGGGTCAAAGAATAAGTCTGATTATTAGTAACGGTTTCTTTAGAGTCCGTATTGTTTCCTTCTCCGGTGTGATCATCCGAGGAAGCCGCCATAGTATTGCTTTGAAGCGTTAAACCGCAAGATACTCTACCGTTATCTCCGTTTTTGTTTTTAAACGACGTGGATATTTTCGTAAACGTCAGTCCTTCGTTGATCGCAGTCGTCGGAATCAAAAAATTGATCGCAAAATGAAGCGTATGATTATTCTTTGTATTGCTTGTTGAAAAACTGAAACCATTCGCGAAATACGAGGGTGAAATTGTCATGTTTTCATCATCATCCCACGACAAATACGTGGCGCTCGGCGTAAAAGAAAGGGTCGTTACTGAATTATCGATATAACTCAGCGAATAAGCCGTGCTCCCGCCCCCCGTTTTCCAAGCTGCATAAGCGACTTTTTCCGTTTCAAAAGAAGTATCTACGGTATTCTCGAGAGGAGTTTCGGTAATGTTGATCGCTTCGGGGTCGACACCGCCGGTAAAAGCAACAAATGCGGTCAACGCCAATAATGCGATAAGAACAATGGCAAAAGCAGAATTCTTTAATGCGGAAAATAATACGTTAAATCTGCTCCGGCAATTCTTCACCGGCAGTTTAACGTTTTCCTCTGCTATTTCGTTACGTTCTTTTCTTACCACGTTCACTCACTTGCACGCGCATGCGCGCATGCGTATAAGGGCATAAATGCCCCTTTCCCCATATTATAATATTCAATCAAAATAAAAAGGAACCAACTTCGTATAAAGATTTTTATATACGAATTCAGTCCCTCTTTTTTTAGTATAAACGAAAATACACATTATTGCAATACCCAATTTTATTCAAATACCATCAAATTGGAAGGAAGCAATTAAACAGCTGACCATTAAATTTTCGTCAAGCAGTTTTTCATAATAAACGTCTTTATCTCCGGATCATCGCTCTCGTAATAACGGATGAGTAATTTTTTGTATTCCGGCACCGATTCGGCGGGGATCACGATTGTTCCCATACCGTGGCCAATAAGGTAATGATTGGCGAAAATAACGGCAGTTCTTTTATTTCCGTCCAAAAATAACTGCTTTTTCATGACGTACAACAGTAATGAGATGGCCACGTCATACGACGGTTCTTGCGAGAGTATTTCTTGCAGATCCTCTTTGACTTTGGACTCAAAAGGAATGGGCGGAACGTATGCGGAACCGCCTATCGCAACGGGAACGCTTCTTATTTTTCCCGCCGTATAAGAAAAACCGTCTTCGACGATCTCGTTGATCTGACACAGAATCGTAAAATTGGTCGGATACGTAATGACGCCTTCGCCCAAAATAAACTCCCAAGCGCGTTTCAGATTGACGACTTTGGAGATATCCGACGCCGTCATATCGTTGACGATGCCGCCCTGCACGATGGTTTCCGTATCGGAATAAGTCGTGGCGACGCCTTCCAAAACGGCCTGTTTATAAATGGAATCAACCAAATTTCTTCTTGCCAGATCGACGTTCAGTTTGACCGCGTCGGAGAGCGCAGACGACGTATACTGTATCGTATCCAGCTCCTTATTTATTTCTTTCAGTCTCTTCTTGTATTGTTTGACAAGAGCGTTGTTTTCCAAAATCAGGTTATGAAGTTCCGCCGAATACTCGCCGGCGTACTTCGTCCGGCTCACGCCGTCTTCGCGAAAATGCACGTAAAGATACTTCTTGCCGTTCTGCTCGCGAATGTCCACCGAACCGTACAAAGTCTTTTCGATCCGCGCCGAAAGCGTATTTTTTTCCTGTAAAAGCAAAGCAATATTCATACGTTACTCCTTATGTGAAACTTTTTTGATAAAAATGTTCACATAAACATTGTATCACAGTATTTCGGATATGTGAAGCGCTTTTTGGGAAAAAACCGGAAATGTGAAAAAGTTTTTGCAAATTGTTTCACATTGCGTTTTTTTTAATAAAAAAGTCCCCTGCTCCGGGCAAGGGACCGTTCTCTTCTATGAAAGAAACTATCTTCTTCTCTTAAAGACGGGGATCATAAACAGCGCCAGGAGGAGCACGCCGCCGGCGACGAACAAAGCGATGGTGAGGAAGCCGGGGCCGTTGTTGTCCTGAACGAAGCCGATACCGTCGATATCTTCGACGTTGTCGATGGTGATGGCGCCCTCTTTGACAACGTGCGTTTCCAGTATACATTCTCCGTCGTGCTTCTTGATGTAGACCGTTACTTCCTGTCCGTCGGAGTAGAAGGAAGAGAGGTTCAGTTGGATAGAACCCGTCAGCGCGCCGTTGGACTCGATGCGGTAGTAATCGGAGATCTGTTTATTGGAAGAACTATCGAACGAGAACGCGTTATGCGCGTCGGTTTTAGCCGACTTATCTTCCACCATCGTGAAGGACGCGGCGGTGGAATAGCCGTTTTCATCGCGTACCGTTGCGACAAAGGCGCCGAACTCCGTCTTGATCTCGTTCGGATAAATGGTGAAGGTATATTGCAGATCTTCCGGCGGGTAGAACTGGTCTTTAGCCGTACCTTTAATAAGGATATTATATACGCCGGGCTCGGTGAACAGGTTATCCGAGGCTACGCCGTTGACAAAGTAGCTGACGAGGCCGTTACCGCTGTTTTCCACGCGGATCCTGACACCTTTACCGTCGTAGACCTTGGAATCGTTGGGATAGGCTTCTTTGAAGTCTTCCTTCAACGAAAGCACCGCTTGCAATTTGGTAATAATGAACTTTGCATAAGAAGCGTACACGCCGTCCTCGGCGGGTTCGCCCACGAACGTCACGTTATAATTGGGGTTGCTGTACGTTGCTCTGATCACGCCGTACTTCACGCTCGGGTCGCTCAGGTCCACGCTGGTCGACAATGAGATATTCAGTCTGTCGTTTCCGACGATACTGTCGCCTGCCTTGACGTCCCACGCCGTACCGCGCGCCTGGCTGAGGTCGGAAGAAAGCGGGTCGACCTGGATCTGGTCGTGAACGATGATCGTGATCGGCTTCGGCAGTATGGTATATACGCCGCTGACAAAGGTTATGTTATAGTTGAGCATATCCGCCGACGGTACGATCCTGTATTCGCCTACGTCGTTGCCGCCCTCTTTCGTCAGCGTTATGGCAAGCGTCTGCATATCGCTTTCGGTAAAGCCGTCCGCGACGAACTTTCCGCGTAAAGAAACGATGGAAGAACCGTACACCGACGATTGATCGTCGGCGATCACCGTCGCCTCTTTCTTCTTTATGGTAAAGGAACAAGTCACGCCGCTACCCAGTTCGTAGTTACCGCTCGTTTCTCCCGCCAGTTCTTCATCGACGGACACCGTCGCGGTATACGTACCGGCGTCGCGCACCATTCTGTCGTAACGGATAATAAGCGGCAAACGATCGTCTCCGACCAGACCGCCGTCCTCGATCTTGACCTGTATTTCCTGTTCCCGTCCGTTATACACCAATCCGGTATATCCGTAGAACTGTACCGCTACCGTTTTCCTGACCACGTAGAATTCCGTTCTGTCTCCCGTCAGCGTATAGTTGAACGATTCCGCGCTGCCCTCTTCGAACATCGCCACCGCATGATAAGCGGTGTCGGATACCCGTCCGTACTCGCTGTCCGTAACTTCCACGCGCAAAGCTATCGCTCCGTCTTCCCCTTCCGCCGTAGCCTGCGGTTTGGAATTACTTCCGCTGTACTCTACAGCCACGAACTCTTCTCCGCCCGTTCTTCTGCGCACCGGTCCCCAAACCACGGGGAGAGCCTTGGCCGTCAGACTGAACGTTACGGTATATTCCACCGTCGGACGATTATAGTTGGGACTGTCGACTGCTTCGCCGCTGACGTTAAACGTTCTGAACGTCACGCGTAACGTCTTCTGTCCTTCGCTTACTTCCTTCACCGAGCCGTCGAACACCGCGCAAAGCGTATATAGGTGTTCGTCCGCGCCCTGCGGCAGTTCGGCGCTGAAATCGGGCGTTTGCTCCTTGCCGTTATATTCGGCCGTAAAGGTATACGACTTGGCCGTAAGATAAGAAGCGAAATCGGTAAAGTCATAATCCGCTTTCTCGATCGTCAACGTTCCTTCCACGTCCGTCAATACGAAAGTATAGTTTCCGTTCGTCCTTTCATCTCTTTCCAGCCAGACGCTTTCCAATACCGCTTGCCACGTTCCCGCGTCCGTCGGATTGTATCTCGTCACGTTGCCTTTCACGTAGCGGATACGCTGTTTCAGATACCCTTCGTCTCCGTTATAAAGAGATTTGTTCAGTTCGACGGAAAGTTGTTTTTCGCTGCCCGTATACGTCACCGTCGCATCGCTTACCGTAACGCCTACCGAAAGCGGCGCAATAACGATCTCCCCGCGTACGGCGGAAAAGTCTTCGAATACGTAATTGTTCCTGCGACCGGTCACGATGCCCGCGCCCGTGATCGTCACTACGCAGGTGCCCGCGTTGACGTTATCAGTATAAGAAAGATATGCTATCGCTTCGTCCGCGCCCTTGATCCCCAAAACGGTGGGCGTAACGGTATGCGCTTCCGCATTGTACGTCACCACGGCGTTCTCGATCGTAAAGCTCACCGCCGACGGTTCGATCGTGATCCTACCTTCGTTCACGTCCGCTTTCTCATAGTTCATTTGATAGTTGTTTGCGATCGCTTCCAATTGCGACTGGCTGAGTATTCCCGGCGTGACCGGTTCCAGATGCGCTCTCTCTACTTTAGCAAAGCAGTTCCCGTCGTTGACGTTCACGTTGTCGCCTTCAAAGGTGAAACCGTCGATCACTACCTTTACGTAAGCGGCGTCCGAACCAAGCAGTCTCAACGCCGTCACTTCGGGCAAGTGCCCTTCTCCCGTATACGTACCGGTATGATTATCAATAGCGAAATTAATGATCCTCTTGGTAATACTGATGGAACCGTAAGCGCCTACGCCCGGATAAATAAAGGAATAGTTCTCCACGCTGCCGCTGCTCACGTTACTGTGCGCGGTACCGCTCTTGATCCTGACGTAATAATCGCCTACGTAAATAATGCTGTCTACCCACGTTGCCGAAGCCGGATCGGCGTCGAAGTCCGCCTTTACACAATACTCCAGATCGGCCGTTACCGTATCCCCGGAAAGCAGTCTCGGCGAAGCGGTGATCGCTACGCGATGTTCCTCTCCGTCGTATTCCACGTCCATCCCGCCGACGGAAAGCGTCGTACTGCGCTGGTCGATCGTCATCGTCCCCGCAATAACGGTGTTGTCGTACAAGAAGGTATAGTTGTTGCTGTTCCTTACTTCTTTGATCACGACGTTCCACGTCCCCGCGGAAATAGGCAGAAGCGATCTGTCCGTTACTTCCTCGCCCGCGATCATCGTCGTCGCGTCCACGTCGATGGTGATATTGACCACCTTCCATTTCAGGTCGATATCCTGCATGACCCAAGTCCCGTTCTCCAGCGTGCCTCTGCTGTACATCAGCGTATACCGGAAATCGCTGCCGCTCACCCCGAGCGCCGTCGCCGTCGTCGTGTGCAATTCGTTATTGAACACGTACCCTTCCGTCCCGGAAACAATATCGTTCACCGTCACCGAAACTTCTTTCGGGTCGATCCTGAATTCCCACGCCACCGCGTCGTCCAGATAGCTCGCGGAATACCCGATATCATACCACTCGGCATGATCCACCGCGTCGCTGCCCGTATATCTGTACTCCACGCCCGTGATGGTAATAAGATAAGTCCCCGCGTCTCTCGGCGTTACTTGCGATCCGCCCGATGTTACTCTGTACGTGATCGTCAAATGATCGTCTTCGCTAAGAAGCGGATCGTGCGTAATAACGGGCTCTTGATCGGCTCCGTTATACGTCGCCGAAGGCTTGGAATTATACAATCTTATCTTCGCCTTGCCAATGCTGAAATTCACTTTCGCGCTTCTGTCGATACGATAGTCTCTTTGCCACATAAGTATCGTTTCCGCAGGAGTCGCGCCGGAACTGTCTTTGATCTCCGCGGCGCCGATAGTCACTTCCCAATCGCCGATATCCTGGGCCTTGGGCGAAAGCGCCGGCGTCCCGCCGTCTTTCGCATAAAGCAGCGTCGTCTCCACCAGTACGTTATCGACCGTCACAGGTACGATCACGCTCTGCGCGTACGGCGCGTCGATATACGGTACGATGCTCGTTGCCGGCGCGGTAATACTCAGCCTTATCACTTGTTGCTCAATGGTCAGTATCGCCGTGTCCGTACAATCGAACGCGTAGTTGCTCGCAAGATAATTCTCGGAAGAAGGCGACCCTTCCACCCGTACGGTATACGCCCCGGCATGAACGGGCGCATCCGTCCAGTTCACTCCGTCCGTACTGTAAACAAGCTCCGCCGTAAACGTCTGACCTCCGATCAGATCGTCGTACTCTTCGCTCAACAAATGTACCTGTTTGTCGTACGTCACCGTTCCGTCCTCGATCGTCACGTTGATCGGTCTGGGCGTAACGGTCATAATACTGTATGCTCCCACGTGCGTTCCGTACGGTACTCTTCCGCACGAAGTCAGCTCCACGTAAATTTCGTCTTCGTAGTTACTGAGATCTACCCCGTCTCCGAACGCCACCGAAGTAAGGTATACTCTCCAGTCTCCCGCATCCACCGGCGTCGTATCCGTTCCGCCGTCGCGTACGTAAGAAAGCGCATACGTAAAGGTATCTCCGTATCCTATATTGGACGTCACCTTCCCCGCTTTCTCCGTTCCGTCGTAAACGTACCCTTCCGTCCCGGTAAGTATCTCTTCCACCGTCACCGTGAAGGCGCATTTTAATACGGTGATCGTTCCTTCCGATTCCACCGTTATGTTATAGCTGTCGCTGATATCCTTTCCGTTATGCCGGATAGCCACGTTCGACATGATCACCGGATACACGCCCACGTTCTTTCTGCCGTTGGGATAACTGAAGTCGCATACGATCTCGTCGCCCTCAACAAGAGCGCTCCCCACCGCTTCGCCTTCCTTGTCCGTTCCGTCAAAGACCTCTTCTTTATTCTTTACCGACACCGTAATATCCCTACGCGCAACGTCGATAAAGAACCGTACGTTCGTAAGATCCGCAGGTATGGAATAATGGCTGTCCTGTCCGGGGAACGTTACGTCGATAAGCACCACTTCCCAATGTCCGGCATACACCGCTTCTTCCAGCCATTCTCCGCCGGGCAAACGATAGCGATACACGTATTCCAGCGTATCCCCTTCCACAAGTCCCTGTCCGCCGATAATGATCTTATTGTCCGACGGACGCTTCGCCGTGCCGTCGTATTCGAACGTTCCCGCAGACGCTTGTTCGTCTACGCTGAACGTCAATTCTCTGTCCGCAATGACCAGTTTGCCCGCCGTGTCGAACGTGAAGTAATAGTTGTTCGTCTGTTCTTCCGGCGTGATCACTGCCGACGTTATCTCTACGTCGTACGTTCCTACTAACACCGGCTCCATCGCCGTTCCGTTCTTGGAATACACGAACGTGAACGCCGCCGTCGGCGTCGCTCCGTTCTCCGCCCAGCCCGTCACTGTTGCCGTCACGCCCTGAACGCTGCCGTTATACGTCGTACGCTGCGTTCCGACGGTCACTGTCAGTTCTCTCGTAAGAACGGTCAACGTCCCCGCTTGATAATCAAACGTCCCGTAATTGCTCGCAGACCCCGAAATAAACGTAATGCTACCAAGGTCGACTTCCACCGTCCATTCGCCCGCTTCTTCCGCGCCCACTCTCGTCGTCACGCTTCCTTTCTTATAAACAAGCTCGAATGCGATCGCGTCCCCTTCGCCCAGCGCATACTCCGTCTCCGACGTATAGGCCGTCGCGTTAAACACCGTTTCTTTATCTCTCACCGTGATCACCGGCGACAAAGGCGTCACCGTTAGCGTGCCCGGCAGTACCGTATAGTTGTCCTTGTTCCCGCTCGTCAGCGTAAAGCTCGTCACTCTCACCGTGTACGTACCTACGTTCTTCACTTCGCAAGGTTGATCATCCCCGTCAAAGTACGCAAAGCTCGCCCCGCCGAAACTGTCCGTTCCGACAAGTCCGCTTCCGTACGCCCAAACGGGTTCTCCGCTTGTACTGCTGCCCGAAGTATACGTACGCACTCTGCCGTTATATACCACGCTGTTTGTCCAAAGTAAACTTACTTCCGCTTTCTCTATAACAAGCGTTCCTGTTTCAAACGAATCAAACGAATAATACTCTCTTACCGCATCGTTCTTTCCGATGACCTGCGCGCTCGCAATGGTGATCTCGTACGTTCCCGCGTCGATCGCCTGCGCGTTTCCGTTATACGCAAACACCGGAACGATCCTGTCTCCCGTACCGATATGATCGGTCCCCGCAACAAGCAGTCCGTCTCCGCCCACCGTCACCGTTCCGTCCGCGTGCAGTCCGTTGTACGTCCGGATAAAATCATCCGCCGTCAAAACAAGACTTCTCTTCGATATCGTCATCGTACTCGTTCCGTACGTCACTTCATAGTTCCTTAAAATCGGATCCCCGCTCAGAATGCGGATCCCGATCGTATACGTCCCAAGCGCCGTCGGCATCGTCCTGCTCTCCGGATAATTCTCTCCCGCATACGAATAAGAACAGTTCGGCAAGCCGTCCTGAGCCAGTATTCCCGTCGTCGTAAAGTTCGGCGTTCCCGCCTCTCCGTAAATCACGGAAATATCCGTCGGCGTCACCGTCGCGGCTTTCTTCGTGATCTCCAGATACTTCTTGTCTACGTCGTATATAAACGCTTTATAGTTGTCCTGATTCCCTACTTCAAATACGATATTGGCCGTATCCCTCTCCAAAATCGTCACCCTATATTTACCGGCGCTTACCGGCAAATTGGACGACCCTTCGTACAAAAGCGTGAACGTATTGGAAAGTCTGTCGCCTTCTCCAAGCGTAAACGATACGCTCGTTCCGTGCGGCTCGCCGTCGTACGTCACCGTCAGTTCGTTGATAAGCACCACGACCTGCAACTGCGTTACCGTCATGAACCCGTAACTGTCTTCGTCTACTTCGTACTGAATGATCGCGCTGCCGTTGACGATCAGGTCTTCCGGCACCACCTTATACACCCCGGCGTCCTTGTGCACGGTATCCGGCGTGTACGTCACGCCGTTCTCCGTCACGTACTGCCTGTAATACTTCAACGTGAATCCCGTCAGCACGTCCGTACGGCACATCCCGCCCGAAAGCGTCGCCGTGATCTCTTTGCTCCGGCCGTTGAATACGTAATCATACCCGTTCTCCGTGATCGGCGCAAACGTAAACGTAAGCACGCCCTTCTCTACGGCAAGCGTCCCGCTCACCCCGACAAACGAATAGTTGTCCGCAATAAGCCCGCTCACGTCCACCGTGATCTCATACGCTCCGGAATCGTCGCCCTTTACGTATGCGCAATAATAAACGGGCGTTCCCGATATCACCGCTTCCGTATCCGTTCCGTAAAATCCGCTGTACGTCCCTTCATACGCCGGCGCTTCTTCGTCGTAATCGATATCATAACTCGTCGCCGTCAGCGTCAGTACCTTCTTCGTTACCGTCAGCGTTCCGCTCCCCGCCGTCGTCACCACGTAGTTCGTAAGTTCGTCCACCGTCGGCGTCAACGTATACGTTCCTACGCCGCTGCCCTGTACGTAATCGCAACTTACGCTGACCTTTCCATTCAGCACGCTCTCTTTCGTATCCGTTCCGTAAAACGCCGAACAGCTGACGGTAAAGACAGGCGCGACTTCGCCGTAAACGCACGTCTTATCGTCCGCCGTTACCGTAAGTCCTCTCTTTTCAACCGTCAACGTTCCGTCCACAAACTCAAAACTGTAATTGCTCGCCGCAAGACTGCCTTGCGTCGGCGTGATCGCGTACGTTCCCGCGTTGTTTCCGCGTACGTACGCACAACTGTATCCGTTATACAGATCGCTGTTATCAAACAGCGACTCCTTCGTCTCTCCTCCCACGAATCCCGTGATCGACGCCGTGAACACAGGCGCGTTCTCTCCGTACGTCGTCGTCTTATCGTCCGCTCTTACCACCAGCGGCGCTTTATTGATAACAAAATTGATCGTCTTCGATTCTCCGTAATTGCCGTGCCCTATCACCGTCACCGTCGCCGTACCCGCGTTAACGTTCCTACTGTAATTGACCGTGTAATCCCCGTCGGCTTCCCCGACCTTCAACGTCAATACCGCCGCAGGCTCCGAAGTAGAACGTACCGTCACCGTCGGCGTGTACGCCGACCCCTTGTACGTCACCGCCGCGATCTCGTCGATCTCGATCGATGATACCGTCAAGGGCTTCGGCGTTATCAAGAACGTTCCCGTCTTCACGCCCGTATAGTTCCCCAGTCCCGTGATCGTTACCGTCGCCGTGCCCGCGTTCGTATTGTTCCCGTATTCCACGGAATAATCGATCCCTCTCGACATGTCGACTACTTCCGCGCCTTCGATATCCTGTAATAACCTCAGTCCGTCCCGAGCCAGCCCGTTATACACGAACGTATTGTATGACGGCACGATCTTCGTGTTCTCGGAAATATCCTTCCTTACGATCGTCACCGTCACTGTCGCCGTTTCCGTCTTCGTCACGTACGTCCCCACCGTTCCGTAAACGGTCACGGTATACTCGTACGCTCCTACGTCCAGCTTCGTCGGCACCGTCAACGTGTGCGACTTTACGTTGTCGTAATCCCACGCGAACGCGTACGCGATCTCCTCGCACCCGTGCGTCGGCGTCGCTACCAGCGTCTTCGCCCCAACGTTGTATTCGCAAGTCAGGTCCGCCGTCACGCTCAATACGATATCTTTTATGCTCCACTTCGCCGTCAGCGTCATGCCTTCGGCGTCTACTTGCCATATCTTCGCCGGTCGTCCCGCACCGTCGTAATACTGCGTCGTCCCGATATAATACCCAAGAAAATCAAACCCGCTCTTCTGCGGTATGCTGATGCCCGCAGGCACGTATGAATCATACTCCGCCACGATCGCCGACGTCCCGGCTACGTTCCCCGTCTCCGTCGCAAAATTATCGCTTAAATTTACGTTGTACTTCTTCGCCTGCCATACCGCGTGGATCGTTCCGTTTTTGCCTATCGCGTACTCCGTCGCAGGCACCACGTAACTATCCTCGCCCTTCGTCAACGTTCCCGTTCCCGCATAGAACTTACTTTCGATCACGTCGTATAACCCGATCGCTCCGTCGCTCTTTCTGTAACACGGCGTCAAATACGCTACCGCTACGCCTTCTTCCCAGATCGTCACTCCGTAGATCTTCATCGAAGACCCGTTGCTTACGTTCGATCCCGTTCCTCCGGCATAACTCGACATAAACATCATAGGTCCGCCCGCCGTAAACTCCGTCGCCTCAAACGTGTGCGTGTTCGTCCCGCCGACCCATAATCTGTTCCTCTCCGCGCTGATCACGTACTGCGCGTTCAACGTCGGAGCAAAATTCTCGCTCCCCGCCGCCAGGTCGTAATCGTACCGCATCTTTCCGTTGATAAAGAACACCGTATACGTTCTGTCCTGCAAACCGCCGCTCCCGCGCGCTACCCAGTACGTCTGCGTTCCCGTAAGGCTCGTTTGCGTCTCTACCATACGGACGGAACTCGTCGACTTCGGCACAATGTCCGTCAGTACGTATCCGCTTCCGCTCCCCGCTATGTACTCCACTTGTACGTAATCCGTCGGGACAAAACTCCATCCCTTGAATATATACCCCGTTCTCGTCGGCGTCGGCAACTCTCCCACCGCCGCGGCAAAACTCGCCGTCTTACTTGCCGGACTCACCGCCCCGCCGTTCGCATCGTAACTAAGTACGTATTGCTCCGACGTCCAGTACGCCGTGATCGTCACCGTCCCGTTATTCGTCGGCGTCAAGTTCTTGAAATATACGCTCGTCGTCGCCGTGTTATAACAATTGACCGAGCTCGACGTTATCGCCGTCGCCGGCGCCGCGCTCGTTCCCCACTTCGCCGTCGTAGCATCCAGCCCGCTTGTTACCTTATATCCCGTGAACACGTACCCGGCGCGCGTCGGCGCGGATACCTCTTGCGCTTCGTCGTACGTCCATGCGGTCGGCGCCTTGCTTCCGTTCGTGCCGCCCCCGAAATCATAATTCACCGTATACTTATTCGGCGTCCACGTCGCCGTCAACGTCACGTTCGTTCCCGCGACGAACTTCGTCGCCGCCTCTATCCTCGTCACGGCTTCCCCGCCGGTCAAAAGTCCGTTCTCTCCGGCGTAGAACTTCTTCCCTACGATATCGTACAATCCGTATACGTTATCGCTCGTTCTGTAACACGGCACCAAATATGCGGCGATCGTACCGTTGTTCCAGTACGTCACCTCATATACTTTCATATTTCCGTAGTGATTGACGTTGTTCCCTTCCCCGTCATAATACGACGACATAATCACCAGCTTCCCGCCGGCGGTAAACCCGCTCTGCGTATACGTCGAAAGCTCCGTCGTTCCGTTCAGCCAGCCTCTGTTCCTTTCAGCCGAAATTACGTAACTCGTTCCCGCGGAAAGCGTTCCTTTCCCGCTCCCCGTCGTTCCGTTATAATCAAACCTAAGCGCCGACGACAACGCAAACATCGTCCACGTGCCCACGTTCGAACCCGTCCCCCTTGCGCACCACACGTTCTGATCGACCGCTACGCTCGTAAATACCGCTTCTACACGAATGGATGAATTGCCCGTCGGCACGATATCCGTCACGATCCGGTCGTTCCCCGCGTTCTCGATATATTGTACTTGTTGATATCCGGTAGGCAGTAATCTCCACCCCGTAAACGTATAACCTACTCTCGACGGCGTCGCCAACTCCCCGTACGTCGATGCAAACGTCACGTTCTTGCTCGCCGTACCCACCGTGCCGCCGTTTGCGTCGTACGTCACCGTGTACGTCACAGCCGACCAGTTCGCCGTGATCGTAACCGTCCCGCCGTTTGTCGGCGTCAAATTCGTGAAATACACGCTCGTCGTCGCCGTGTTATAACAATTGACCGAGCTTGCCGATATCGCCGTCGCCGGCGTGGAACCCGTGCCCCACTTCGCCGTGCCCGTATTCAATCCGCTCGTTACCTTATACCCCGTGAATACGTATCCGGCGCGCGTAGGCGCGGATACCTCTTGCGCCTCGTCGTATCTCCACGTCGTCGGCGCTTTGCTTCCGTTCGTCCCCCCGCCAAAATTATAACTGACGGTATACGTATTCACCGTCCACTTCGCATACAGATCCACCGTCGCGCCTTGCGTCGCCGTATAATTCGGCTTCGTCAGCGTCGCTCCGCCCGCGCCGGACAGAGTCGCGCACCCGCTCTCTTTATACCACCCGCCGAAAGTCCAGCCCGTAAGGGTAGGCGCCGCGCCAAGGGTTGCATTACTGTCGTACGTCCACGTCGCAGTCCCCGGTACCGAGTTCACACTCGCCGACGCTGTCGCCGGCTTGTTCGCATTATACCGTACCGTGTACGTATTCGCCGTCCACTTCGCGTACAGCGTCACCGTCGCACCTTGCGTCGCGGTCAAATTGGGCTTGGTAAGCGACGCGCCGCCGCCACCGACTAAGTTCGTACACCCGCTTTCTTTGTACCACCCGCCAAAAGTCCAGCCCGTCAGAGTCAGCGCGTTGCCTAACGTCGCGTTGCTGTCGTACGTCCACGTCGCATCGCCCGGCAACGTAGATACCGTTCCCGTTGCGTTGCTCGGTTTGTTGGCGTTGTATTTTACTGTGTAAGTATTGGCTTTCCAAACAGCGTAAACGGTCACGTTTTTACCGGCGGCAAATTCCATTCCGCTCGTCACGTATACGTCGTTACCCTTCGTCAGCCCCGAACCCGTGCCGGCATAGAACTTTCCGCCGACGATATCGTATAAACCGATGGTATTGTCGTTTCTACGGTAGCACGGTATGAAATAAGCGTTGACCGTACCGCTATCCCAGTACGTCGCGCTGTACATTTTCATGTTGCCGTAGTTGCCTAAATTATTGTTCGTCCCGTTATAGTAGGACGCCATAAACATGATCGCTCCGCCACCGGCAAAGTCCGACTTCGTATAGGCGCTCAACGCTGTGGAACCGTTCAGCCAACCACGGTTTCTTTCCGCGGTAACGGTGTATTTCGTTCCCGCCGCAAGCGTCCCAAGATTGCTACCTGTCGAGTTACCGTAGTCGTACCGCAGGGCGGTCGGTAAAGCAAACATGGTAAAGGTAGCCGTATTGGTATCGGCCCCGCGCGCACACCAAAGGTTTTGATTGGCGGACACGGCATTGGGCGACATCACCATACGCATAGAACTGTTTCCGTTCGGTATAAAATCTGTCAGCACCCTGCCGCCGCCACCGTTGGTCGAGATGTATTCTACTTGTTGATATTCCGTCGGAAGCAACCGCCACCCCAAGAAAGTATAGCCCGTCCTGGCCGGCGTAAGCAGGTCCCCGAACGTAGAAGCAAAAGTCACGGTCTTGCTCGCCGAAGAAGCCGTTCCGCCGGTAGCGTCGTACGTCATCGTGTACGTCGCCGCAGTCCAGTTCGCCGTCAGCGTCGCGCTCGCTCCTTGCGGAAAAGCTACGTTCAAAAAGTATACGTTCCCCGTTGCTCCGTTAACGCATTTTGTTGAGGAAGAAGAAATAGCCGTCGACGGCGAAGAAGTGGTCCCCCACTTTGCGTACGTCGTACTCAGTCCGCTTGTTACCGTCCATCCGGTAAAGGTATAGCCTGCGCGCGTAGGCGCAGAGACGTATTGCGCCGTATTAAACGTCCAACTCGTCGGCGCGCTGCCGCCGTTGGTCCCGCCGGCAAAATCATACCCGATGGTGTACGTATACGGATCGATTTTGAAAGTCGTCGTATTGGCCGACGGTAATTTATAGTTGCTGTTGCTGAGAGAAGACGCCGTCGCCGTATGCGTGCCGCAATCGGTCTGCGCTCCCGTTACCGTCACGCTACAACTATCGCCGGATACGATCCCGCCGAGCGTACACGTCGGTATATGGGAATTAGCGTCGAAAATAAAGGACGTGTTCGACCAACTGAGCGAGACTTCTTTCTTCGCAACGGTAAACGTTAGCGTTCGTTCCGCTTCGGTATCGCTGTTGGACGCCCACTTATAGTTGCTCGCCTTATTGTCACTGTCAGCTAAGCCGATGATCTTGATGGTATACGTGCCTGCGTTTTTGGCGCTGAATACCATCGCCGCGCCGCTGGTCCTCGGTCCGTATTCGCCGACGTGCGAAATGCCACCCAAAGTCCCATCCCAAGTCATCGGGTAGTCGTAGCTTGTCATATATGCGCCGTTTACGATCGGGTAAAGGAAACTTATCTTTTCCGAACCGACCATGCCGGTAACGTTACATTTTGCCCTGTCTTCCCAAGTACTTTGGCCGTTATACGTATACGTCTGCCCCGTAATGTCGGCATGGAACGTCAGTTCTTTCTGCGCGACGGTAAAGGTCAGTTTCCTTTCGTCGTTGGTATCGCTGTTCGACGCCCATTTATAATTGCTTGCTTTGCCGCTACTACTATCATTATTGGTAAACCCGATGATTGTTATCGTGTAAGAACCGACGTTTTTGGCGCTGAAGTTGATGGCCGATCCGTTGCCTCGATTGCCATATTCCCAACAAGTGTTACCATTGACGGTATATTCTTGCTTATCCATCGGATAAGAATACTCGCCCCAATACCCTCCGACCGTTTTCGCCGCCATAAAGCAAAGCGTTTCGGAGCCGACGATACCGGTAATATTACACGACGCTCTCGTCTCCCAAGTGCTTTGACCGTTATAGGTAAATGTCCCGCCCGAGGTCGGTTTATTAAACGTCAATTCTTTTTGTGTGATGGATACAGTCTTGGTACTGCCGTCATAATAACACACCTTGGAAGGCGCATTGGCGGCGTCGGCATAAATAAGCGTATTTGTCGCAAGGGTCGATCCGCTCGTATTGCTGGCAAGCTTGATAGTATACGTACCTACGTCTTTATGGGTAGTGACCGAACGGGAACGCAAGGACCCGGCCGTCGCTCCGCCACCGCCCGAACTGTACACGTACACGTTGCCGGCATTGGAAAAGTCGCTAGTCGTCGCATTGGCCGGGCTCATCGTGCAAGATACGCCCGAACCGTTGTATGCTTTTGCCGTAGCGGAAAAAGAAATACCGGTGCTTTGAGAAGCAACGTATCCGGCGTATGCCGTAGAAGAAGATGCGACGTTAACGGAATAAGACGTCCCGTTGTTTCTTTTTGTGGAATAGCAGTTACTGTAAGACGAACTGTACTTTATAGACGACGGGCAATAAGACGACCCCGCCGTTACCGTGCACGTCCAATAACCGGTACTCGCTCCGTCCTCAATACGAGGAGCGATGGAAAACGAACCGTATGAACTGGAAGCACTGCTACCGAGATATGCGTTGGGAGAATAGTCTATACTATTGGTAAACGTAGAACAGCTACCCGCATTTCCGTTACCGTTTGTGATCGCGCTTGTATGTTTGGTCTGCCCGTCGTTGGTACTGGATACCGCCGACGATGAAAAAGCTGTCGCAGGATTGGTTTCTCCTTTTACCCCTTCCTGTCTAATAGTGGTTATGCCGCTTTTCCTTACAACGTTGGAGACGTTTAACGTTCCCCATCTTGCGCCGACGATCAAACCGCATTGGGAACCGTAATTTCGGAAGGTTTGAATGTAGCCTGCATATTCGTAAATCAACCCGTTGATCGTACAGGTACAACCGGAACGAGCAGCGCCGATGATACCGCCGCATCTTCCCGATTTATGCGCGGAATAGCCGTTATGCAAACCCGAGCCGATGATGCCGGTACTGCTACCTTGAATACGGCAGTTGTACATATTGACAGTGTTAAACACTTCTCCGAAAAAGCCGCCGACGCAAGAACGGGTACTGGTACCTTCGTTATTATTACCGTCGGCGTCCTCCGCTTTACCCCAAATACCGCCGTTGTTAATAAGCGTACAATTTTTAATTGTGGCATTACTTGCTTGTCCCGCAAATGCGCCGAGTATAATACCGTAACCTCCGCCTGACCTGCTGGACGTATCTTCGGCATAATACGATAATCCTTTATTGTTTGCGATGGAAATCGTTACGTTATGGATCGTACCCCCGTTCAAATATCCGCAAATGACGCCGGCATAGTTTGTATAACTGTCACCGGAACCAGTGTATTGATACCAATAAGTAGCGTCGTTGACGACGATGGTGCAATCGCGGATAGTACCTTTAAGCACCGAACAAAACATTCCGATATTCTTATTATCGCCCGTTTTAGTCCGATCTGTATTCCCTGTTGAAATCGTGATGGTCTTACCGTTGCCGTAGAGAGTACCGGAAAAAGTTTTATCTTCGTTACGACCTGCACCTGTCCAAGTTATATCTGAGGAAAGATAATAAGTTCCGGATCCACCTCGAACGGCAGAACTCAACGCAGAGGCACTGCTGATCGCCGTGCCGCCGGTAGGATATGCGTTTGCTTCTTCAAAAACGGGTTCGGCCGCATTAAAAAGGACCGCGGAAAACGCAACGAAAAGCAGGCAAGTAAATATTGCCGCAAAAAGAAGAATCGTGATTAAGTTTCTTTTCGATATTCTCATCATCCTCGATTCCTTTCCGTCTTTCCGTTCGTGCGCGCACCTGGACGCGCGCGCTCGAAAAAGGACAAGGGCATAACGCCCTTCCAACTGCTTTTTCAAAATAAAAAGGACTATTCGCATAGTCCCACATCCCGTGGCCACTTATGCGATCTAGTCCCTCTTTATTTATTATATAAATAAACGCTCTCTTTGTCAACAACTATTTTTTTCTTAAGATTTTTAGCAAAAACCGCAAAAAAAAATAAGCAAAGAAGAAATTTTGTTCTTCTATTCTTACTTCAAAGCACTATTATAATGCCTGTTATATTAAAAAACAAAGTGTCGCAAAATAGCCAAAAACTCGACTTTTTCGCATTGTTTATATTTAAGAAAGGACTTACGCACAAGCATAAGTCCTTCTTCTATTCTTGCAAAAAACCGACTATTTCAGTTTCCAAACAATGGCGTCATGGGACGCAATCGTGGCGGAAACAGAGTTTACGTCGGCGACTTTGCGACCGTCCCAAAGGTTTTCCATGACGTAAGAAGTCTTAGTATAATCCTTAACGTACTCTTCGTTTTTGAGCGCGGTGAGGTCGAATTCGAACTTCTGCGAACGTCTGCTCTTATTCAGCACGCACAACGCGATTGCACCGTCGGCAAGAGGACGGACAAGAACGTCGAATATGCGACTCTTCCGGATGCGCTTGGCCTGCTTACCCAAGGCGTCCTGGTCGACGGCGATCAGGCGTTTGTTTTCGAGAATTTCGAGGTGTTCTTTCTTCATATTGACGACGTCGTTGCCGAGGAGCAAGGGGGACGCCATCATACACCACAAAGCGAAGTGAGCGCGGTTTTCGGCAAGCGTCAGCTTTCCGTTGCCGACCTCGAGCATATCGGGATCGTTCCAATGGCCGGGAGACGCGTAAGGATAGAGCGGTACGTTACGTTCGTAGAGGTTCATGACGCTCTTCCAGGTCCAGGCGATATCGCCGGTGGTACGCCACAGATTGGAAATGGACGGACCCCATTCCCACGGTTTTCCGTCGCCCCAGCAGCAGAGAGAATACGCGATGGGCTTTTGCTTTTCGCCGGTCTCCTCTTCCACCGTCTTGACGGCCTTTTGCAAAGCGTCGCTCATAGTGGTATAGTTGATCATGATGCTGTCGGCCTGCGTGCCGATAGGGTTGAAGATTTGGATCAGGTTCTTGCCCTTGATCATCTTGAAGACGAAACGGAACGGCGCAACGGCGCAGGGGCGCTTGAACGGGCCGGGTTCGAGGAACTGCGGACGCTCGTTGTTGACGACGATCGCCGCCATGAATTCTTTATCCATTCTTGCGATGGGATAGATATAGCGGGTATAAAGCGTTACGACGTATTCCCCCTCTTCCGGCGCTTGATAAAGGAAGGTCGCCGCGCCGCGATTGGCGTCCAGACCCGTGATATACTTGATCTTTTCTCCGGCGTCCGGCATGCAGGGGTGATGATTGTTTTTACCTTTGACCAGTTTTGCCGTACCGCGCAAAGAGGCTTTTTCCGCGCCGATGACCGTTTCTTCGTCGCTTCCCAGTTTGGCAACTGAAATCGAGATAACATAAGGTCCGATACTGCTGGAGATTTTATGATAGCAGAAGTCGTACTTCAGGTACTCCACGCCCCAACGAACGAATTGCAGAGCGTCCATGTATTCTTTGCCGAGGCTGGCGGGTAGGCTCTGGCAGGTCATGGGACCGTTGCAGGAATAAAGGCCTACCTTAAAGCCGATATCGTTACATTTTTTGACAAAACTCTTCATACCATCGGGAAAACGAACGATGTCGCATTCCAACCGGCCGTTTTCGTCGCGGCGATCAGCCTCCCAATAGTCGTCAAGGTTGAGATAGTTATATCCCGCTTCGAGCAGGCCGCTTTCTTTGATGGCTTTCGCCATTTCAAGCAGCATTTTTTCGTTGATATCCTGTTTGAAATAGTTCCAGCTGTTCCAGCCCATCGGGGGCGTTTTGCAAAGACCGTTATCGAACGGTTCGGAGCGGTAGAGGTTGGATACCCGCTCATCTTTCTTTTTCATGCGGGACGTTTTACATGTGGGGCAAGCCATTGTTTTTCTCCTTTTTTATAAAAATATATTAAATAAATTGCATCATCAGCGATACAAGATACATCACGAGAACGTACAAAGCAAGGAAAACGAGAATGCCGAAGCATTTTGACATAATGCTTCTTCTCTTGGCTTTTTCGTTTTCAAAAGCTTTATTTTGCGCTTTGGCAAGGAGCGCGGTCTCCTCCTCTTCGGTGGTCTCGGAAAAGCCTTCGGGAACGGCGCTTTCCGGATAAACGAGATAATACGCGAGCGCCGTCGGATGGTCGGAAACAAGGGCGTTTTTGTCCTGTTTTACAGCGGAAAAGAACATCATGATATCCCCTGCGCAACCGGCAAAGAGCAGGCACGCCGCGCCGAGCGGAATGATGCCGCCCAGGGCCGTCAGAAGCGCGATCGGAACAATCGCCGTAATAACGCACGGCAAGATCAGCGTCGGAATATAGCCTTTGATCGGCATGGGCGAAGCAAAATGCGTATACAGAATTGCGCCCCTTAGGTCGAACCCGAATTTGACCTGAGAGGGTTTTAACTTGCCGAAAACCATTCCGGAAAGAGCGTGTATTCCTTCGTGTGCGAACATCCCGACAACAAAAATACCGAAAGCAAGAAGACTGTCGAACCACACCGAGCCGGTCGTAAGTATGGGCGTGCGCTTGTCAAAAAAATTGATCGCGCCAAACACCGCAAAAGACACGAAAAAGAGGACAACGGCGAGGTTGTCCGCTTTTTTGATATTGAATGCGATCAGTTTTTTCTTATATTCCATCATTATTTTCTCGAGCAAAGGAAGGTGTAACACCCGGTGTCGGCGGACTGCGTCCAGCTGAAGTTATAACCGTTGATCACGACGCCGAGGCCGTCGATAATGCTTTGCCTTATGCCCGTTATTTTATTGTGTTCACGGACAAAGGGATCGGGATCGTACCCGTTATCTATTTTGACGTCCATGGACACCTTCGATTTATCGGCAGGCGCGCAAGAAATCAAATAAGACATACAGGCCGCCATTTGCTGATCGTTGGAAATCAAGCAAGAATAGTCCTCGTCTTCCCACGTAAAGTAGGTGCTTGCGTAATAGTTTCCGTCGTCTTCCGCAACGTAAGCGGAGAATTCGTCGTCCGTGACGTTATAGCGCGTAGCCATTACTTCGTCCGTATAGAGGAAATAAGCGTGCGTCATGACTTCTTTTGCTTCGACTTCGCTGAAGCTTACCAAGGTATCGCCGCTCGTACAGTCGACGACGTACCACTTTCTGTCAATGCCGTTTTCGGCCAGGCAGACTCTATTCCACGCGTGGCCGCTACCGCCCGCGATCGCGGAGCCTTCCACCTGAATAGCGCGGATACCTTCTATCCGAGCAAGAAGCATAAACGCCTTACTATACCCGTCGCACACGGCCAAACCGGAATCGAAAACGCCGTCAAGATAGAAACAGTAGTATTCCATCGCCTCTTCGGCTGTCAGTTCGTTATGGATGACCCGATCGAAGGTCTCGTGGTCGTAAGAGACGTTTTCGATCAGATATTCGTAGATGGCAAGCGCCTTTTCATAGTCGCTCATATCGTCGTCGATAATACTGCGCAAAACGATCTTCGCCTTATTGTAGACGCTCTCGGCCGCGCTCTGCGCTGTGGGAACGGGGCGATACCCGTGTTCTACGGCGTACACAAGTTGTTCTGTGTCGTTTACAACAAGCGTATCGGCGATATGCTCGATGGCAAAGTCATTAAAATCCGCCGCGCGACCGGTCTCGGAAAGATGCATCGCATAGGGTTCCGTTTGCGGATACGTTCCGCCGGTAGCGTTCTTGTTGGGGGCGTTGTTATAATCCACGTTGCTGAAGTGGATATTCCATACTCCGTTGCTGTCTGCCGTAACGGAAAAGCTGCCGTCAACACCGTGTCCTTCAGCGCCGTCCACATAATTGGAGGCGACAAAAGCGCTTTCCATATAAGGACGGAGCTCTTCATTGGGTTCGCCGCCGGTAATTCTGATCTGTATATCGCTCATACGATTGTACATCGCGTACACGAAATAGTCGTTCAGTTCGGCCAGCGTGATCTCCGTTCTACCGGAAAAATCAACGATGGTTTTGTTGATCAGCGTATATCTCGCATAAAGAGTCAAGTCCCCGGTCGTACCGAGTGGGATCCCCGTTATTTGTTCCGAATAGTCCGCATTGTACCAACCGGCGAAGGTATGCTCTTCGCTCGTTGACAGAGCGTCTGCGAAGGTGACCGCGTCCTCGACGGTGTACGTAGCGAAATTACTTACGTCGTTATCTCCGTATCCCAATACGTAATAAATGTTATACTCGATGGGATCGAACTTCGCATACAGATCGACGTCCTCGTCCGCAACCAAAATACTGTTGAAATCATACTCTTCGCCGTCAACGCTTCCTACGCACCAACAACCGAAAGTATACCCTTCGTCCGGATCGGGATCATCCACCGTTTCCGCTTTGTCGCCGGCCTGACGATCTTCGGACCGATAATAAATATTGTTCCCTACGTAATAGGTCACCACGACTTGTTTCCCGGTAAATTGCGTGATCGTCAAAGAATACTCTTTCTGCGTCGTTCCGTTCTCGGCAGTCACCGTCAAGGTATATTCGTGAAGGATATTATCATCCCCGACGTTTTCCGCCAACGCGATCGAAGAAACCGGCCCGCCTGAATCAGACACGGCGTACGTCGCTTTTTCACTGAACGTAAGGTATTCCGTCAAGTCGATGGTACTCTGCGTATATTTGACCGAGAAAGAAACGCTGTCTTCCGTCACGGTCACGGAATTGAATTTGGCGCTCGCTTCCGCAAGGTTACAAACGTATTTCGCGTAAAAATATTTCGGCCCTTGATTTCCTTTGGGTATCTCCGTGATTGCCGTTCCGGTCAATCCGGGATTGTTGAACCAACCAACGAAGGTATATCCCTCTCTTTGGCAATCGGGCAATGTCGTCGCGGAAAACATGGTATAAGTTCGTGGCGCGCCGGTCTCCAACGTACCGCCGGAAAGGGTATAGCTGATGGTATAGTCGATCGCTTCCCAACCGGCATATAAAGTCAAATCAGCAGTGATCTTCGTATCCGCAGAAAACCGGTCGTGGCAATCTTCATCGGTATACCAACCGATAAAATTATACCCGGCGGACTGCTTCGTCGGGAGCGCGATCGCCGTATCGTACGCCGTATGGATCGCGCTACTGGTTTGCGCTACGGCATCGACGAGAGTCACCGTCATCGTTTTTACCGTCCATTTCGGGTAAACGTCGAGATCGGTAACAAGTTTTTCTCCGTATGGCAATTCTTGCGTGCATTCCTCATCGGAACACCACATAACGAAGTCGTATCCCTCTTTAATGGGATCAGTTTCCGGCTTTTTGATAATATGATCGGTTTTGCTGACAAAATCGGTTATTTCATACCCTTCGATATGTAACGTGACCGTCAGATCTTTACCTTTGCTGCCTTCGCCGCCGAGTCCGCCGAAAGTCAGAAAAGAACAAGCGCTCAGCCCGCACAAAATACAACAAACGAGTAAAACGAGTATCGTCCCCCGTAAAAAACCATTCTTCTTCATATTCCCTCCTTATTTCAGGTAGGTAAGAACGTCCCCCACCGTCTTAATTTTAGCGATCTCTTCGTCGCTGAATCGTTTTCCGAATTCCTTTTCCATTGCGATGATAAGTTGAACTATATCCAAACTGTCGGCGTGCAAATCTTCTATAAAGCGAGTTTCTTCCGTGATCTCCGATTCGTCGATCATGAGCGCGTCCGCTATCATTCTTTTGATTTTTTCCAACATATTGATCTCCTTTTTCTTAAAAGGGGTTGTATCCGCGTTTCTGACACAACCCCTTTTTTTTGATTTTTTTAATAGATTTCTTTGGTTTATCGCATCAAGAAGGTTTGCTTCGAAGCGATATAATCCATAACGAGAGCTTCTCTGTTTCCGAAGCCAACGATGATCATCATAATCAGAACCAAGACTGCCATAACGATACCGCTGATGCAATCCATCAAGTCGACCTTGAGCATGACGTACGCGAGCACGACGGCGGCGATCAGGAACAAAAGCGCGAGCAAGTTCAGAACGTTGAACTTTCTGACGGCTTTCAGCTTGCACAACTTCACGATACCGTCGATCAGAACGATGACGATGAACAGGAATGCAAGCGCGTACAAAGCGCCGATAATGACGGGAATAAGCTGATCCATATTGCCGGTCAACAGTTCCGCGACCTGATTTTGTTGAATGAGGTTCAAGACGTTGCTCAGCGCATGCTTTTCCATCGGGATCAGGCTGCCGACGACCAAAGCGATCAGCGTCAGAATGATGGTAACGATGCTCAAGCCGATAAACGGGCGTTTACGATAAACGGGCTCCGGCGTTCTCGTTTCGGGCACGTCAGGTCGCACGTTGGGGTCGTATTGCACGAGGGGTTGATTCTGCGAAGCATACGGCACCAAAGAAATGGGCTGCACGATCGGCGGCAACTGGACGATATTCGACGGCGTCGGAATGGCGTTGTTCATGTTGGCGGAAATCGGTCTCGGTCCGCCGGCATAGGGCTGTTGTTGAT
>JAEEGL010125761.1_pt1 | contig 26821 bp, 27 predicted proteins | sample 9134231 | NCBI WGS metagenome assembly JAEEGL01 (sample SAMN16246548, study PRJNA631951) | gut metagenome | biome: gut microbiome; feature: rumen; material: fiber-attached | host: Bos | place: Iran: Karaj | collected 2018-10 | reverse complement strand
TTTGCTCTGTGATGTTCAGTGTGTCTTTTCTTCATTAATTAGTGGTAACCCCTCATATTACTTACAGTTTTTTCTCTATATCCTTTAGTCCGTTCCCCATTTCCTCATCATTGTGTTCCATGATATGTCCGTAGAACTCGCAAAAAGGCATTATCCTTACGTCATTTACTTCATAGTGGTCATAGTCAAAGCCATTTTCAGGTACATCTACCCTTATCATGAATACAGATATGAGCATCCCAGTGCCATCACCCCAGTCTTTTATATAGTCAAAAGCAGGGATTAGTTCATCTTCAGTAACCGTTATGCCAAGCTCTTCCTTTAGCTCTCTTACTGCTGCTTCTTTTGGAGTTTCTTTAGCCTTAACGCTTCCGCCTGTCATATCCCATTTTCCGGCATACCACTTGGCCCTTAATGACCTCTGCTGGACTACGTATCTGCCCTCGCCTTTACCGGGAAGAGGACTGTCACTTGTCTTCATGATAATGAGGACGTGCTTAAAGTAGTCTCCTGAGAGCTTTTTATCATGCTTTTCTATTATTCTTCCCTGGCTCTTGCCATCCCTTGTGAAAACTTCTACATATTCCATGGTCTTTTCCTTTGAGATTTACATATTATTAGTCTCTGCTATGGAACAGTAGACCTTATTTGATGGAAATTCGCTTATCATACAGTCAGGTACAAGGAGACTTATTTCTGCAGTATTACCCTTCTTTATGATGGTGGCTATCTTTGTCCCTGAAGCTACGGCGTATAGCGCTGCATCCTTTAATATGTTCCATGTTATCTGTGATCTTGGATTTGGAAGATACTCTGCCAGCTCATTTATAAACTCAGATAACATCTGATAATTTTCGTATTCAAACTTCCGCGTATGAGGAGCAAGGCAGTCATCCTGCATGCAGAAGCTGTCCCTCTCTACGGTTATTTCTATCTTTTCCCCAATCATGATTCCCCTTTTTCACACGTTTAAAATGACATGGTTTCAAGCATTCCTGCAGGTGCATGCTTCTGAACAGTTCTTGTAAGCGTAAGAAGCATGTATTTGGCATCACGCTCAGACATCTCATCAATCAGTTTGTGAAGCTTTTCATCGTTCTTTTCCAATAGAATTCTTGCAAACATCTCAGATCTGTTCATGTATCCCCCTCTTTATGGCTATCTCTTTTCAACATAGTCAAGGTAAGACTGAAGTATCTTCTCAACAAGGTCTCTTTCGTCTTCCCCAAGTGTCTGGTACTTATTTGTTATGTTTTCGAGTTCTGTGACAGCCTTCTTCCAGTCTTCATCTGTCATTTCTTTGCCGGGCTTTTTAAGTTCCTTTGCAAAGTTCCAGGTGTCACGGGATATATTGTAAAAAAGCTTATCCTGTTCCATTAAATATTCCTCAAAAATCAGCCTTGGGTTTCCCAAACGGATATCTTAGCTTGTGCGTCCGCAGCACTTCTTAAACTTTTTGCCCGAACCGCATGGGCAGGGATCATTTGGGTAAACCTTCTGCGTTGTCTTTATAGCAGGGCCATTTAAACCAGCCGGCATATGAACAACCGGTACTTCCACCGCATTGCCGTCAAGTTCGACGTCAAAGCCCATATCTTTGATCTTGGGTGCCACGTCTTTAAGCATACTTGCGGCCTTACTGCTCCCTGGAACAATCGTCGGCATTTTCCCATTGCCTGTTCCTGAGAGTCTATGAAGTTCAATGGGTTTAAAGCCTCTGTTTATAACCATCCTTGTATTATTCATGCACTGCATGAAATGGTTTATTACATCCTGCACCTGACTTTCTTTATCAAGAACAAGTTCTTCCATAAACCACTGAAGATTTTCATGATAATCATCTATGGTGGCTATATTCTCCCACAGCTCTTCTATGAGATCTTCTACGTCCATGGGGTCCATGTGAAGTTCTTTCTTTAAGTACTTTGCAAGATCCCTGTAGCTTTTTTCTGAAGTAAGAGCCTGAACTTCAAACATTTCCTCTACTTCTTCTACAGTCGGCACATAGAACGGCTTATCTGCCTGCTCAATGCGAAGGCTTTTCAACTCATCAATGTCATCAGCATATATATCTGAAACAATAAGGTTATCAATTCTTGTTGACCACACCATATCAATGGGGAAGTGGTCAAATATCTTTATCAGTTCATCCTCATCCATAGAGATGCCCTTTTTTATATTTACAATTCCAAGAAGCTTTTCTATGGGGCAGATTCCGTAAAGTTCTTCTGCAAAGTGAAGGCACTTCCACACCCATGATGCTCTTTTTCTGTACATTTCAAACTCATTGGTACGGATCTTTTTCCAGACTTTTACCACGTCGCAGGGGATAAGGTATTCTCCTTTGCTGACAGCGGCATATTCAATCTCATTTAGCATGCACACTATGTCATAAGCCTTTTCATCCCCGCCAACATTAACTGTGCCATTAAAGCCGCGCTCAAATAGTTCTATGGCTTTGTCATCAAATATGGACATCCTGTAGTACATGACTTCCGGCTCAAGATACTTTTTTGCGATGACTTCTACAAGCTCATCCTTTTTAAGGGTAGATATGCCTGTTATGCCAAGGTATCTTGCAGTAGTTTTAAGACTTTCTTTATTATATTCCTTAAGTTTTTGTGAAAGCGTAAGATCCTTTGTAAATACAATCATGTTGTTTCCCCTCTAAAAACAAAACTTTTTACTTAAAATACTGTATCTTCTCAACTACCTTTACAGGAGGCTGCACAAGTCCTGCAAAGGTCTTTCCGTAGTCCGGTTTTCCTGCTATTGAACCATAGTGGGTGGGAATGGCATATTCAGGTCTTATGATATTTATAAGTTCCGCTGCCCTCTTAGGATCCATGGTATATGTACCGCCTATCGGAACAAGGGCTATATCACACTTTACCTTCTTAGCTTCCTTGGTTGAGCCTGTATCTCCTGCTACATAAATGCGCTTTCCGTCTATCCTGAAGATATATCCGACCCATTCAGCCCTTCTTGGATGAAAGGGCTTTACTGTGTTATATGCAGGAATAGTTTCTATTTCAAAGCCGTTAAATTCCTTATATATCCCTGGTTTTACAGTGATTATGTCTGCAACTTCTCTTTGAAGTTCTTTTGCATCATCTTCCATTCTGTATGGAACAACCAGAATGGTCGTCTCCTTTACAATCTTTCTGATGTCCTCAATAGAAAAATGGTCGTAGTGCTGATGTGTTACAAATACGTAATCCGCATCATGTGATTCATTCTTTATCTTAAAGGGATCAACATATATCACCCCTTTACTGCTGTTAATCCTTATGCTGCTGTGTGTCAAGACTTCGATGTTATCTATCATATGATGCTCCATTACCCACTTATATTATTGTTAAAACCAACAATATGATTATATCGTACTTATCAGGGTGAAGCCAAAAAATAACTCCCATAAGCTTTTGCTTATAGGAGTGTATGATCAGATTTGCATATTGTTTCTTGTGCATATTCTGCCAACAAAATCAGATTGTGCAATCCGTCTGTTTTACCCTTTTTTCTTACTGAAGGATTATTCACCATTTATCTGCTTATTTCAAAAAACAAATTGAACATCAGGGGCTGGTATATCTTACTTGTTAGCCAGATCTTCTTAAATTCAGAGATTGATATTCTCCGGTTATATGGTTTGTTTTCACAATTCATGTGCTCTTTCATTGAGTCCGCCGTATATATGTATTTACCATCAAACCCAAGGCCTTTAAAGGATATAAAAAACTCAAAAAAGTCACCATTCCCAATTCCGTTACCCATATTGGAAATAACGCTTTTGAGGATTGTAAAAACATAAAAACTATAACTATAAAGGCCAACAAAAAGCTTAGAATTGATAAAAAAGCTTTCAAAAATCTTCCTTCTAAATCAAAAATAATAATAAAAGGCTTAAAGGGATCTTCAAAGAAAAAACTCATCAAATCTCTTAAAAAGGCTACAAAAGCCAAAATAAAGTAACAAAGAAGCTGCCTCATTACGACAAATCAATCAATGATTAGTCCTATGTGGCAGCTTCTTTGTTAATATATGACCACTTTCCGTTTAGAAATGTCTTGATAAGGCACAATGTCTATTCGTGATAATTCTCTTTCATTACAATGCCTTAATGACAACCTTTTTACCAGAGAATGCCATTCCAAGCTTCAAAATATCTTTAACCCCTTCATCTTTCATTTCAGTCACGTATTCTTTATCTTCTATCTGTCTGAGTGCTTCATCTGCCAGCTTATTAAGTCCCTCGTCACCAAGGTCCTTTTCATACTTAAGCTCCATTATTATTCCTGCCATTTTTTTGTTTCTTGGTATAAGACTGACATCGTACCGTCCATAGCCTGATTCACGATTAGACTTTACCATATACTGATTGTCCATCATTGCAATAAGTCCCAGCACAAGCCCATGGTAAAAGCCTTCTGTCCCGGCATCGTAGAAGCTTACTGACTTTATCACATACTCGCTTATTGATTTTTGAAGCTTCTCTATATCGTTTGCATAAAGACTCTCAACGAACATATTTGAAGTGGCTTTGTTAATTGCTCCTACATTCTGTAAATAAGCAAGTATCTCGCTTTTATATACCGCAGCTATTTCTCTGTTCGGGATAGCCACCTCGCAAAGGTAGCTTCCATCAGCCTGTAATTCCTTCTTAAGCGGCTTTAAGTATCCGGCCACTAAAAGAATGCTGTAAATATTTGCAGGATCATCAGATAATGATCTGTATACTGTAGTCTGATCTATCCTCGCGATAACTCTGTTTCCCTGCAATAAAGAAAAGAGCTTTTCATTTATATCTTCTGAGGCTGCTTTCATAACATCTTCAAGTATTTCATTTTTACCTGTGTTAACCCAATATGCCTGAGGAACACATTTCTTGGAAATATAATTAATTACAGACCAGGGATTGTATATCTCCTCATCTCCAAACTTATAGCCATCATACCATTCTTTTAATTCGTCTTCTTTGTCTAAAATCCCGTAATAATCCATCATTTTATGAATTTCAGGATATGTAAATCCAAAATATTCGTCATACTCGGCATCCAAAACAGAATTGACAGAAAGGTTATTCATTCCGCTAAATATACTTTCCTGTGCAATCCTCAAAATACCGGTAAGAAAACCATAAGAAAGATACTTATTATCTTTAAAAGCTCCAGAGAAAAAGATGCGCATGAAGCCGATAATCTCATCATAGAAGTTTTTGGAATATCCTTCCTGAATAGGAGTATCATACTCATCTATTATTATTACAGGGTTTATTTCATAATGTTTATAGAGCATCCTTGAGAGGTTTTCCAGCGCCGAAGAAAGCTCAACTTCATTTGCTTTGCCATTAACGACCTTATCAAAAAATGTTTTCTCAAAAGGAGCAAGCTTATCACTGCTTTCCAGCTCAGAATGCCTTGCAAATTCTGCCTGAAGAAGCGCGGATATCTTATTTAAAGTTGCTTTCCAAGTATCGAATTTAACATCCTTAAATGTAAGAAAAATAACCGGATACTTGCCCTGGTGTTTAGTGTAAGATTCCCCACACTTCCAGATTGCCTTATCTTTAAAATATATGCTGGTATCTTCTTTGCTCAACTCAAAAAATACCCTTAGCATATCCATATTGAGGGTCTTACCAAATCTTCTCGGTCTCGTAAACAGTGACACCAAAGGCTTTTCATCCAGAAACTCTTTGATCATCATCGTTTTGTCGACATAATAGTACTCGGACTGAGCACGCACATAGTCAGATATTCCTACAGGGAGAGACTTTCGCTCCTTCTGAGGACTTTTTATATAATTTCCGGAAGTAACCCTGCCATCAACCGGTCTAACCGCATCATCCGGTATCTGCCATTTCTTTCCTTCTTTATAAGCGCCTTCAATTTTCCCATTTCTACAGAAATTCAAAACGGTTCGTTCTGATATTCCCCAAGCTGCTGCAATTTCTTTACTTGTTTTCATAGTATACCCTCATATGGTTTCGTTTCTTGTACCATAAGTATAAATAATATTCCGCAAGATATCAATGCGCATTTGATATCTTGCGGAATAATGTCATAAGTAAATTCATGTGACATTTTAAAAAACGCTGAAGCTTTCACCGCTTCAGCGTTTCTGATAAGGCACAATGTCTATTCGTGATAATTTCCTTATATGCCAGATTCCATTAATCCGGCGGCCCATGTATGTTTTTAATATCCATTATCTTCCCTTTCCCTCTACAAACCACTTGGAACCCATTTCTTCATAGTAAAGGTTTATCTCTTTCCCTGAAACAAGGCAGGTATATAAAAGCCCAAAGCTATCCTTTACGCTTTTGCCTGCTGCAGTGCACCTTACTATCTTTCCCACCTTAAAGGTCCTTCCGTCATTCCATCTGATGATAAGAGGTTTTAAGAGTCCGTCCTTTTTAAATTCTGCAATTACATCAACGTATACTTTCTTACTCATTACATTTCCTTAATCGAACAGCCTGTAATATATGCTGAACTTGTTTGTAGTATCACAGACTACGGTGTTTCTTGGTTCTCCTGAGCAGTGGACCCATTTAGCTCTTCCTGTCTGTTCGTCAAAGCCTGCAAATATGCCTATGTGATTTGACTTTGCTCCGGGAGGTGAGATTAGTCCTACATCTCCCGGCTTTATCTCTGAAAAGGATATCTGTCTTAGGCGAAGTCCTTTTGTAAAGTCACTTGTATTCATTCCCGGCGGCTTTATTCCTGTAACAGACCAGTAGCACCATGATACAAAGCCGCTGCAGTCAAGGCCTTTTCTATTTCTTCCCTTGTAGTCTTCTTCTATTATCTTTCCAAAGTCATTTCCCGAAAATCCGGGTACTGATGGCTTTCCTCCCCAATAATATGAAATCTGACCGACATAATTTAGCGCATAGTTTACAAATTCCTGCCTGACTTCAGATACATCTCCAAGGCTTTCAACTATTTCCTTTATCTGTTCTTCAGAAAGAGCACCCTTTCCTGAAGGAAGACTCGTATTATCTGAGTAAACGTCTTCTCCGTAGATATCTTCCCAGTCATTGCCATAGAGTTCATCGCACCATTCCCTGTTCTTTTTTGACTTCCATCCGTTATTTTTATTAAACTCACGGAGCATGTCTCCATATGAGCCCGTTAGCTTAAACTCTATCTCGTTATCTTCAAACTCGGTGCACTCATAGTTTTTAGGTGTCTTGTATTTAATGACTCCTGATCCGTTATCAAAGGCCTTATAGACATCTTCCTTTGTAAGGACTGTTACATATATATTTATGTCCCTGTAGCCATATGAAACTGATATGGGATCTTCTTCGTTATTATTTTTGCCTGGAACAGGGTGCCCCGGGCAGTAGTTATACTTTTCATCGTTTCTGTCTGGTTTTGAATCCTGCCAAGAACTATAGGCACTTTCATAGTTAGCTTCTCCCTGTTCATAGTCGTCATCATAGGCTTCCTCTGCGGCATCATAGTCTTCGTTATATGAATCCCAGTCAATGTTTCCGTCTGCATCCTCATAATCGTCTATATCAGGTGCATAATCAGACCAGCTTGGAAGAAAGTCTAAGCGGCTTGGCATATCATCAAGCCAGCTGTCAAAGTCCTCGTCGTAGCTTTCTTCATCGAAGGTGCATCCATGCTCCGTTTTGGGTGAGAGTTCCTTATAGAACATGACGCCTTCGTCTTTTGCCTGCTGTGCATCGTTATATACATCCTCATCATCGCAGTAATATGTTCCCTGTTCGTAGGTCTTACCCACATATGGAAATCTGTCATTTCCTTCCTTGTTGTAAAGCTCAGATACTATGTAGACGGGCTTTGGATTTAGCTTATTAAATATCTCATCCTGAAGGTCATCTATCTTATTAATGTAATGGTCATCATAGTAGTTATCTGCCATAACAGCAGAAAGGCATATCACGTCCCTTATATTGGTTGTGCTGTTTCCTATGGTGTGTCCCGTGGAATCAAGGAAATATATGTGATACCCTCTTTTCGTTTCGCTCCCAGGAATATCGTTATGATAGATTCCTGCATCCTCTGATGTTGGACTTTCAGGAGATCCATAGTGATATAGCTTTACTCCAAAATATGCTTCATCAGGGTATAAACCCTTGGAATCTATGTGATCAGGGTCATGTTTTGGGGGAGACGTTGCTATATCTATCGCATCCTGATACTTCTCCAGGTCCTTGTTCTTTAGCCTTGATATCCTCTGGGGCATCTTTTCATCTAGGATCGTACTTTCAAAGAGTGTCCCCTGCCCTGCAAAGGCTGCCTGAATAGCTGCTGAGAGCATGTTAAGTCCAACAAGTAATAAAACAATGAAAAAGATGGCGCAAAAAAGCCATATGGCAGCTTTTCTTATGGACATATATATCTTTCCGATTCCCTTTTTTACTGCTCTTACCGGCATAAAGGGAATACTTATGACATGCCTTGCTTTCCTTCCAAACCTTGTTGTTTTCCTTATGGCTGATGCGGTTTTCCTTACAGCTTTTGTGTTTTTTAAGTTAGAGGCCGCTCTTTTTGCCTTGTTTAGACCTTTTGCTCCCTTCTTTGCTACTTTGTAGGGCCTGCTTTTTTTAACAAGAAGCTTTGCATTTTTCTTTATCTTTTCAGCCTTTTTTACGCCTTCTTTGCAGGCTTTCCCCGCAGCAGAGGATGCGGCTTTCTTTTTTACTTCTTTTGATATGGTCCTTCCCACTGGCTTTAGGGCTTTTTTATTTAAGGTCCTTCCTGCTATAAGGACAGGATTTATTTTTCTATTAAGTCTATGGATTCTGGAAATTGCATAGAAAGAGAGCTTTGTAAATTCCTTTGCAGCCATTACGGCATGGACTGAAACCGCGGTATTTCTTACTCCTTCAAGAACAGGATCATCACTGTACTTAAGGTTATCTATCGCCCTTATAAGAAGTCTTTTACTTTGGGTCCTTACAAAGCCTTTTTGTCCAAGTCTCTTTGTTTCCCTTATCCTTTTTGATCTCTCGTAGGTCTTAAGTAGAGAAAGAATCTTCTGTTTATGCTCGGTGTTTACGTTGATCTTTCCGGATTCAATCTTTTTAATGAACTTTTTTAAATCCTTCTTATTCATCTTCTGAGGATTCATTTTCCCAAAAAGCTCATCCTCATGATATGAAAAGTAGGTCTTTATCATGTTTTTGTTTAAAGATCCGCTCTTATAAAGGTCAAAGAACTTTATATTATCTTCCTTAAGGAGCTTTTTTTGCCTGTCGCTCTCATTCTTTGAAAGAAGGATAACGTTCTTACCCATAACCTTTGTCTTTGCAAAAACATGCTCTATATCCTTTGCTTTTTTTGCAAATTCATTTAGCTCTATCTTTGCTTCTATGGCATCTGCAATCTCTTCCCTATGCCTTGAAATATACTTTGCACTTTTCTTATCGACTCCGGATTGTTCAAGGGATGAGGCAAATACCGATGCTTTTTCACATCCCCTTAGCTCATTTATGGATAATCTTCCTTCGCTTATGAGCTCTGCACTCTTTGCAGTATTTTCTTCGAGGGAGTATGCATATTCCTTTGCCATCTTTGCAGAAGCCTTTAGCCCCATCTGACCAAGGCTTTCCCATACATCACCTGCAATTAAGGCTGCCTGATACATCACTTCCTTTTGCTCTGCATCTACACTGTCTGCATCAGCGCCCTGAATGATTATTGCAGAAGCTACTGCCCTTCCGGCATTAGCTATCTGCTCTTTAGCTGATATTCCTTCGCCCTTTATCCTTACCTTTCGGCTGTAGTCTTTTGAAGCTTCTTCTTTTTCCTTTTTATTTTCTTCTTTCTTCTTTTCCTTCTCTTCTTTTTGGCTAACAGGCTTATCGCTTTGAGGTTTGTTTTCCTTAATCCTTTCTTTATGCTCTGCATGGAATGTATTTTTTTTCTTTTCAGCCTTCTCCTTGGATTTTCCAAGATAGTAGATGCTAAAGGTCTTGATATCCTCATGCTTTGCAGTATCTACATAAGTATTTACCGTATTTATGCTGTTTGAAGCTCCAGAATCCTTTGGTGCCTCTGTTTCTTTCTTAAAAGACTCTGCCTTTTCCTTAGGATCAGCGCTTATTTTCTCCTGGGCTTTTTTCTCAGAAATGGCTACTGTTTTAGCCTTATCATTTAAGACACTGGCTTCAGTCTCCTTTGGGATTATCCTTATATGCCCAGCAAGGTCCTCTATGGTATTAATCTTGTAGGATTCTTCCTCGGGGACTACCTCTTTGTAAGTATCCTTCTTTCTCGTTTCAGCCTTTGGAACATTTCCTATCTTTCCAGGCTTTCCCTGTTCCTTTTCTTCTGTTACAGCTTTTGAACTGGAAGCTTCTTTAATAACAGCTTCTTTATTTGAATCCTGTTCTTCTTCAGGCTTCTTTTGTTTCTTCTTTTTCTTTGGCTTTTTCTTTTGCTTATTAGGAATCCTACCTAACGCAAAGGTAATATCTATTTCATTCCCATCAGGCAGCATTTCTGCTGTATAAGCATCTTCTTCACCTATTATGTCCTTGTATTCAAGGTCCGATATCTCTTCTTCAGGTGCTTCTATATCTTCAATAACCGGACTAAGCTCCGGTTCTGTATATGAATTATTATCTTCCATCAGTACTCCCAAAACTCTTTTCTAATATAGAAGTACCGCCATTTTTCACGTTTTTTATAGGAAAGGTATGAATAATGGGAGGAATATTTTTAAATATATATATTTTAAATATTTATATTTTTTATATAAGAAATTACCCTATATATCCATAGTTAAGGAGTTGAATATGTAAATCCCATAAAAAGCATTCCTATAAAGCAAAAAACTCTCCTCCAATAGTCCCTATATTGGGAATACTAGAGAAGAGTTTTCTTTATTGTCTTATTTATCTCTTTACCTTAACTGAAGCTATCTTACTCCAATTTGAATACTTCTTATCGTTTGAAGTAGGATAAGAAAATGCGCGAACTCTTACATACACTTTCTTTCCTCTGTAATTCTTAGGAATTGTTACTTTCTTTGACTTAGCGCTTCCTTTTGTCTCATATGTCTTAATCGTCCTGTTAAAAGATTTTCTGTCAGAGACCTCAACCTCATAACCTGCAACATTTCTGTCTTTTATTTTATTCCAGTTAATTTTTACCTTGCCCTTCTTTTCTGCCTTAAGCTTGATTTTACTAAGCTTTACATCTGAAAGATCTGTTGATAATCCAGATTTTAGCTGGAATGTATAAATTCCTGAGTAGTTGGATCCAATTCTTAAATAATATGAACCTGAATTTAATGAAAGAACATGTTCACCCGTGCCTTCTCCATCTGCTACATAATTTCCACTTGCATCTTGTATCATATAATTAGGTGTTATACCATTCGTGATGGCGTTTAAAACAAGCTTAACATCGCACTTCGAAGGTGCTGTGAACCTATACCAATCATACGTTTCTGCTCCAGCGCAAATTAACCCTTTATATAATGTTCCGTTTAATGAAGGAATTATGCTTGCTGTTTCACAGATATCATTATTTACTGTTTCTGTTTCAGGGAAACTCTCATTTTCTGATGTATAATAAATCGTAAATTCAGGTTTATATTCATCATAATAATAGTTGCATACTCTAACGGAATACTGTCCCGCTCTCAAGTACCTTGAGAAATCTTTAATACTATACCATCCATTACTGTCTTCTTTAAAAATGGAATTATAATCCTTGTCACGAATTTCAACACCATGAATACTACTACTAATTGTGTGAAATGTTATACGTCCGGTAGAAGGGATTGTCAGTGTGTAATAGTTCTGTTTAATTCCATTATCTAATTTTATAACTTTATTAAGCGGAAACGCTTCACCTTCTCCAATCGGTAAAGTTTCTGCCTTTGCATCAAGCGGCGAAACATTGATAATAAAAACTGCTGCAAGCATGACAAATACCATGCTAAAGAACTTTTTTAAATTTTTCATTTGGTCCTCCATAATAATACTAACCATTCTTCAAAACAATATTGCAACAGTTTGTGATTGTAACATACCCCCCCAATTTGGCAATGTACGATTTAATAATTTAATAGTTTTCTATATTTTTAACAAAATTTTTTTGAATTTTGCGACTTCGCATTATTATTTTACTAATATCAGAATCAACATTTCGGGGCCTACAGCCCCGAACCCCTGTATAATCGGGCCCCGGATGATGTAAACTACAACATCATCCGGGGCCCGATTTCAAATATATTATCCAGTGCTTCTATGGATTCATGCCTTCAAGAAAGTCCTTCACTTTATTGGCTGCATCCCTGCCCTTTTGTTCCCAGTCGGTATTCTCCGCTTTCTCGTTCAACTCTCCTACTTTTTCATTTATCTTATCTGCAATTGCCTTACCGGCAGCCTCCGGATCAGAATTTTGAATCTTGTCATTAGCCTTATCTGCCAGATCCTTACCCCATTGTCTTGGGTTATCTTTTATATCCTGATAGGTATCTTTAGCCTTATCAAGCCATTCATCCAATGATTTGGATCCTGATGGATTTTTATCACCTGAAAGGACCTTATCAGCAGCAAGAACTCCAAGCTCTGCCAGTTTATTAGCCGCTTGCTTTGCTGTTTCCTCTATGAGCCTTGAATCACATCTTTGATATTCTGTAATTGAAGCTGTCTGTGTTCCACCATATGGGCTTACAAGATTATCCATTACAGCATATGTAGATGGGCAGCACTTCTTAAGATATCCTGCGCACTCAACATATTCCCTGAATGCCTCAGCGAAATATTCAGAAGGATCTGACATCGCATAATCATTTATGCCTTCATCAAAGTAGCCGCTTTCATCATTAAAGATCTTCACAAACTGGTCTGATGTAGATACTTCATTAGCAAGGATATGGTCAAAGAAGTGTCCCATTTCATGATTCATTGAAGCACCAGCATCCGTGTTGGAAAGGACTATGCTCTTCGACATAGACTCAGTGTATCCAGCAATATATCCACCGCTTTGAAAGCCACCATAAAGTGTTGCGATATAATTTACCTTAAATACATCCGTGATTATGACTCTCCAGCCATAGGTCTCAAAGGCACTTCTAACTCCCTGCGGGAGCTTATTATAATATTCCTCTGCTTCTTCAGATGCTTTTTTACTGTTTGATTCTGCAAGTGGAAATGCCGCAGATGCCCGTACCGGGGCTAAAATAAATATTGAAAATATAAGAATAAAAGATATAAATGTCTTTTTCATATGGGATTCCTCTTACCTAACAAACAATTACTAAAGAAGAAGTACTAATGCTTCTTCCATCCCAAGTAAAGTTATTATATATGCCAGATTAAAAGTCCCTATGAACTAACAATAAAAAATATATAAAGATTGTCTATTTGCTACTCCACATCTATAATCACAACCTCCGGATGATTGAAGAACCTTGGATATGGCATTCTTTCTCGACATAAACCTCTGCTTACAACCATATCTGTTCCATTTGAAAGCTTATATAAGCCATCAACAAATTTCGGTAGAAGTCCCTGGTTTGGGGACGCAACACCATACCCAGAAAAAGGAATTCTCCACTGTCCGCCATGAGCATGCCCGCATACAACAAGGTCATAGTCATAACGTGCATATACATCTCCCATTTCAGGTCTGTGAGACATCAGAATCTTGTAGTTATTCTCATAATCCTCACATGATGCTTCTTCGAATTGGTACTCCCATTCGTCTGCTGTCATATATGTAGGATCATCAACTCCGGCAATCACAATAGTATTACCGTTTATCTCAATAGGCGAGTAGGTACCATCTTCCGGTATAACATTGTTTTCAGCAAGATATTCTTTTATTTCGTCCTGTTTTCCACTCCAGAATTCATGATTTCCGGTTACGTAAAAGCAGGGATATCTATCGCAGATTCCTTCAATAAAAAGCTTTGCATTTGTCTGACTTAGTTTGTCATCAAAAATGTCCCCTGATAAAAGAATGACGTCCACATTTTCATCATCTATCATTTTTATTAGCTGTGACTGATTCTTCCCATAGTAACAGGAATGAAGGTCTGTAATGAGCGCAATTCTTATTGGAGAACTAATCTTTCCATTTCCACTTACTTTTATATGTTCTGTAACAGGCAGTTCAAACCAGAACGTACCGATAAGCAAGACTATGATAACTATCAAAAGGATTTTCTTTTTCATTTAGATTAACCATAACCTTCAAAAAGAGGTCAACACTTTCTTATATTATTAATTGTAAGCACAATGATGCCAACTATCAGTAATATCAAACCAATAATGATGTAAAGCCCGGGGAATATTATCATTGCCAAGGCAATACCACCTATATCATCACTAAACTGCGCTCTGTAATATATGTTTTGAAGTGCCATACATGCGGATACTGCAGTCATAACCACTGTACATAAGGAGTAGATCCATCTCTTTTTAATGAAAATCATCAGAGAAATACATATAATTGGCATAATTACATAGCCATATCCCCAAACATTCATGATAATGTTAGTCATTTCCAATGCTCCAGTTTAGTTATTGTTCATCCTCTACATTCTTATTTCTTGTCTTGTAAGAGACTGCGCATCGTATAGCAACGATAAGGCCCACCGCAAGTACAATAAACGGAAGAATGCTCATTAAAAGAGGTGCTAAGAAATACGGGATAAAAAGCTGAAAAATGAGGGCTATAATATGGAAATCAGCCGTCATCAAAAATACAAATGAAGCACCCATAATTATTCCAAGAATTAAAAGTGTCCACAGTAGAAGCTTCTTCCATGATTTGCTTTTTTTCGCAGATCCTTGTTTGCTCATGTTATCCTCCATGTGCAATAGTCACTTCTTGAAAATTTATCTCTTATATGAAGCTCTTCCAAGCTGAATCGGATTGCTGTTAAGGCTAACCCACTTCACTGCCATTTCTTCTAAAAGCTCAACAGGCTCTTCGCTGCAGCAGCCCTTACTACTGTCTATTTCAATAGCGGCATTCTTTACTTTTTCGATGTTTGAATCGCCCAGAGCAGTTCCCATACTAAAATATTTCTCAAGAGCTTTCAGCATCTTACTGTAATTGCTATCCCAGTTTATGCCACCGTTTCTATAGACTTCGTCAGCCACTCTGCCGGTGACTCTGATCACTTCTCCCTGAACGTTTTTGCATTTTCCTTCTCCGGGGACAAGATAATCCCAGAGTGCATCATGTATTTCCCCAATGGGAAGGGACATATCGACAATTATCGGTGATACGCCATCGTGCTTAACGATGGGCTTTGCCGGTTCAACATCAAATATTTCATAGAACCTGTTCATTGCAGCATCGCTATCCTCAAATGAATAATCGGGATAGTTGGCTTTTGCGAGTTCGTGCTGCTCTCCTTTTTTACGAATATAATTTCTGGCAGCCTCCCATTCCTCCACCGAAATATTCTCTTTTCCACCACATGCATCTATTAGAATCTCAGCGACTTCAGCCTTACTGCCTCTCCCAGGTTGCATACGTCTTATCATGTAAAGTAGTGGAGTTAGATTATCATATACGGGACGATTATGGTGGTTTGGATCAGCTCCGTTATCAAGAAGAAGCTTTACTACAGCAGCACTTCCCATATCTGCAGCGGCAAATAATGGCGTTTGTCCCTCATAATTTGTGGCCTCCACATCTGCCCCATGCTCGATTAAAAACTTGCATATCTCATAGTTTCGCATCCCAGCATGCTCATAAAGTGGTGTCCCATATGTATTTGGAGCATTGACGTCTGCACCACGTTCAACCAACCATTCTACGATTTCAAGCGGAAGCGAAGTCTGATGAAGAGCAGTATACTTATAGCTGCCGCCATATGTTGCATCCAGTTCACACTCTGATAAAATCGTCTTACATTTCTCTATTTCTTCCGGCGTCCATGGTTTATTCGATCTTCCGTAACATAACTCTGTAAAGCCATCAGGTATTATCTTTTTTAGTTTTGCCATATCCACTTCCTCAGTACTCGTATTTGTTTTCCTTTTTCTTACGCTTCTCAAAGGCACTCTTGATGATGAGTCCTGCACCAACTACTACCGGAACAAACACAAGAAGGATATCTGTAAGTGATGAGTATGCGAAATAAAGCTCTGTTCCAAGAACGAGCGCTACTACTAACAAACACAAAGACATTACGAAGCATCCCCATGTGAATTTGTTCTTATTAACTACTACTGCTATTGCTGAGATTATAAGAAGTACCAGAACGATTGCAGATGTGCTTACCCTGCCTATTCTGTAAAATCCAAATGATGATACACGTACCATCTTGAACAACATGAATAAGCCGATAATAACCAGCACCCAACCAACATTTCTTTTTGTCATACTTTCATTTCCTCCATTTAAAAAGTTCCCAAACTCCAATTATATTTTAGATCTGGAAAGAATTGAAGCGGACTTTCCTTATGAGAACATTTTAAATGGATAAACGCTATGAATATATGATTATGTATGCAAAATACAACCGGTTAAGTCTAGTGTTTAACGGATTAGTAATTCATTTCTTCATAGATTACATAAAAAGGACTCCCATTGCCTGTAAAAGCAATCCGGAGTCCGCGTTTTTTGTTATCATCCTGCCATAGCCACTGTATCAGCATATCTTATAAGTGCCATTTCTATCCTGTCCATATCAAGCTCAGAGCTCTTTTCATAATCTCCTGCATTACAGGCCCTGTCATCAATATAGACATCACAGGTGATTTTCCTCGAATTTGAGCCATACTTTTCTATGGTTTCAGGAAGATTATCATTTACTGCATCGAAGATAAGTCCATATTCTTTGCAAAACTGAATCGCCTTTTCTAAAGGCTCTCCTGCTCTGCACGTCCATAGAATAAGCTTATCCCCTTCTCTTTGTTTTCTGATAAGAAAATCTATAAGTCCCTCATTTGCAGGACCGACCTCTGGCCATGTTCCAAAACTTAAGGTGTTATCAAAATCTATGCCATATACCATAATCGTCCTCTCTTTCTAGCCTCATGCCTTAGATTCAAGAAACCACTTTGGCACTTTATAGCTGTCCTCATAATATAGATGTACTTCTTTTCCTTCTATGATACATGTATATACAAGACCTGCGCCTCCTGCCCTTCTGCTGGCTCCCGGCTTGCACCCTAATACCTTTGTGATCTCGTATGTCTTGCCATCTTCCCATTCAATCGATAATGGTCTTATTATTCCGTCCGCAGAAAATCTGACCGTTGTGTCTACATAAACCTTATAACCTACTCTTTTAGCCACTTTACCACCTGCCATTCCGTAGCTGAAGATGCCTGTGCACGAGGACACCTCTTTAAAACCTTTTTCGAACAGTTGTTCTGTTTGTGGTTATATTATACGAATGTGTGTTCGATTTTTCAACTACAAGATGTAGTGCTGGGAATCTTATAGGACTAATGGCGCCCTCTTCCAGCTACTTCTTGTAACAGGCAACTGTCTTTACGAAATTTCCATGTAGTAGCAGGTGGAATATCTTGTGTGTATAAGGCATTCATGCTTTTATTGATGTTTTTTAATGCTCATTCTATTGTTCTCTGCTTTACAGGTATATGAAAAATATCCTTGAAGTCACTGTCAGGATATATTTCAGTGAAATTATCATTAAATGCTATGTTGCTCTGGGGTGTTATGATAAGTCCTTTTCCAGGGGAAACACTGCTCACATATGGGATAAGTGCAGATGGAATATTCAAAATCTCCTCAAACTTCTTTCTCTCAATCGGTCCCTGATTAAGGAGTTTTACATAACCACACGCAGTAACTGCATTTTCAAGATATGTGGTTTTTGTGGGGTTATTAAACAGGGAAAGACTGTCTTTTATGACAAATGTGGTTATTGTCTGCATGTCCGATGTATCTGTAAGGAATTTCACAAAGAACTCTGCTCCTTCTACTGTACGAAGGATATCATCCGCATCATCTATAAATATCCAATTACTTATTCCCTGCTTTTTTTCTTTTATTCCCTTGTTCCATAGATAATCCAAGAGCATAAGTGTCTCTGAATCATCACTTGCCTTATATACTGTTACCTTTCCGCTGTTATCATCCATTTCTGCATCATACTTTTCATGGAATGCATTTATTCCCTTTGAAATCAGCGGATATTTCTCTTTGCCTTTAAGGTAAATCTCTGTCATATCAAGCTCATCTGACTGTCTCAAATCTTCAATGAATTTTCCAACTTCAGCTTCTACCTTAAGCCCTATATTTTCTGCCTCTTCATCCAAAACATCTTTTCCTACGTTAAGGGAAGTAAAGAGCGCATCAAGATAACACCTTTTACTTTCAAGGTCATCTCCTATAAGACCATAGCCTTTTTCTATCTCAAAAATGTCTGGAACACTGAAGTCTTTTACTGTTCCACCTAGTCTTTTTACAAAACTGTCATATTCATTGTTTCTAGAAATAATGCTTATCCTGTCATCAGATCCCATTACTGCGTTTAAGATCTCTCTTTTCATCTGATAAGTCTTACCGGAATGCTCTGTACCGGTTATTATTCCCGAGAGGTTTACGTTGTTTTTCCTGTTTAAAAGTATAAGTGTATCATTTATGGAATTAAGTCCGCAGAACAGGCCATCCTTTTTTACTGCATCTGCGACACCTATGGGTGAAAGCTTTGAAAGCCTTTTTGTATCTAGGACTCTATATGCATCAACAAAGCTCTTTCCAAGAGGAAGGCAGCTCATGATTCCCTTATCCTGCATGAAATCTAGGGCTCTTATCGATGTATCAAACTTGGCTGCTGATATATTTAAGAGTTCTGTATCAACATCAAGCATTTCCAGCTCCTCTGAATAAAGCGTTATGACAAATGTGCAGTTATAAGCCCTTCCTGATGAAGCAACAACTTTCTTTAGCATTTCTACAGCCTGTCTTGTAAAATATGCTTCCTCAGTTCTTCTTTTCAGCTCTTCCACAGTAGCTGTCACATGGTTTTTTCTATCTTTTACCGTATCTCTCTTGGCCTTCTTGGTGATGACAGTATCCTCTTTTACTATCTTTGCAGCTGCATTAAAACCAGCTTCCTCATCAAGAGGCTCATATATAGTTGAAAACAGCATATTTGAAGATATGTTTGTGATATCAGAGACAAATGAGGGACTGATATCCTCTGGAACCATGTTTATAAAAAAGGACCTAAAATACAGAGGTTTGTCTGTCTTCTCATTCAAGATTCCATAATCGACAAGCGAAACTCCCGTATTCATGGACGATGGTGCAACAAGATCCTTAGTAGAAAGCTTCATGTACTTTAGATTAGCAAGATCCATTTCTTTTTCGTCTTCTGATAACCTTATGATGTCTCCGAACTTATCTCCAAGCGGATTATAGATTTGATACATCACTTTAAGTCTGTCATTTAGAGACAGTGCTTTTATAGTTATCCCATACATTTTTGAAAAGGAATCCTCTATATCCTTTTCAAGCTCCATAAAGCGCACATTTGCATCGTCCGCAGTCAAAGCCTTTAAAGATACTACAAAATAAAGCACCTTCCTTACGTTGTTATGCCCTATTTCAAAGTTCTCCATAATAACTTCATCATAGCTTTCAACTATATCTTCCATGCCCTCATATTCCCTGGGGTCATAGAAAAGCCTTGATAGATACTGCTTCTTATCTACAAGCCTGTTATGTACCAGAAACTGGAATGAGATGTCTCTTGGAAAGCTTTCCAAAAGATCCTCCATCTTCTTTGACGCAATCTGGGCATCATAGTCTTTAACATTTTGAGGATCTATCTCATCCACAAGGTACATTTTCGTGTATTTCCCATCAAGGTATATTATTCCTGTGCTTTCATAGCATTTCTCATACGGTATTTTCTTCTCTAAATATGAGGGCATCTTTACCTTCTGTCTTGCCTTAATCATCTAAGCCCTCCCCTTCATCTGCTTCAAATACTTCTTCATCTACTTCAAAAGAGCTTATATCTTCATCATTAAAAATGAATCTTATAGTGTCATTTGCTCCATCCACTTTTGAGGAGATAAAGCTCCACGCAGGATGCATCCCAAAGATAAAGTACTCTCCCATGTATTCCTTTGGCATTATTGTTAGAACAACTATAGGAAGCACGTTTTCTTCTTTATCAGCGCTGTGTATGGGATTCATAAGTTCTTGTAACTGTGCCCTCATGCTTACAAAATCCACGTTCAGGCTATCCCCAAACTTAACATCAGCCATGACAAATTTTCCGCTTCTAAATAATGTTATTTCCGGATAATCTACAAAAGATTCCCTAAGTATATCCTCGCTGTCTTTGTTTATTATCTTTGTCTCAAGCCTTATTAAAGCCTTTCCGACACCATACTCATCTTTTCCGGATGATGCCATAAACAATTCTTTTTCTTTCATACCAGCTCCCTAATCCTCCAAATTTATATATGGATATGTGTATATCCCATTTCCTGTTATTTTTTGTCTGTAAAGATTTTTGATAAAATCGTCACTTTTATTTATGAGTTTTGTTCTAAGGTCATCTACTTCCCATTTAAGGAACGAATCCTGTATGCTCTCCTTAAGACCTTCAAGATAAATAAGTGTATTCTCTTTTTCCGGCTGTAAGATGCCATTTATCATCAGTGTCTGATTAAAGGATAGCCTTTTGTATGTAATCCTTTCAGCAAGTACCCTTGATACCTTAAATGCGTCAGTGAGGATTGCATATGCACCGTTTATATCTGTATTTGCAAGTTTTACGTTGAGGATCCCAAGCTCCCTGCCTTCTGTTTTGAAAAAATGCATTCGCAGAATGCACTTCACAAAAGGTACAAGGGTATCACTGGGGCAGCCCTTTTCGATAAAACAATTCTCTATATACAGCATTAGAAGGCTGTCCCAGAGCTTTTGTTGCTCACTTTGCGCATCCTTTGGAACATGAAAAATAAGTCCTATATCTGTTTTTTCACAATTTCCTTTGCCTATACCATCCCCAATGATCAAAGCCTTTTCACGTTTTTTTAAAGCATCCTCTATATCTATCTTCTCTTCAGAGATATTCCCTGTTGTCTGAGATATGTCATAGAGCTGTATGGCTACAGATTTGGAAACAACCTCTTTTTCCTGACCAAATCCATAGATGAATAAGGGAATAACAAAGGGCTCTTCGTCCTCCTTAAGGCTTATTACCATCCTTTCATAGAGCTTCCTTCCTGCAAGGAACGAAGCTCTTTCATCCCTTTCATATATGTGAAGAAGGCTTTCTATATCAAAAAAGAGAAGCCTTGAGGCCATCATCAGAAAGCGGTTTAACTCCCGCTCTCTGATGATTTTCTTAAGCAGACTTCTCTCATCATCATTCACTCTGTATCACCGGTATGTACTCTTGCATACGCTAAAACAATATCCAAAAGTACTATCCCAATAGAGATCGATGCCGCAGCAGCTAATATAAAACTAATCACTTGTATGAGCATGCTTCCTCCAACTCAATATCTTCCTGTAAGTTTTGTTTTCTAAGAAGTCTTTCTTCCTGCCTCTTTTTTCTTTGCATTTCCTTTTCCTTAAGCTTTATGGCAGCCTCTTTTGCATTGTAGATTTTCTTATCCTCAGCATCTTTATGGATTGTCTCTTTTTTCTCTTCATCCTTTATCTGAAGGCAGCTCTCCAAAGAACGCCTGCGCTTTAATTCCAGTGCAGAGTCTATACTGTTCTTTTTGCTTATGGCCATCTTTTCATTCTGCTTAAGCTTTATTGAATTTAGAATTCTTTCAAATTCATCCAGCCCATCATCTTCTGCCTCTTTTATAGCCTCCGGTTTTTTACGTGTTTCCATCAGGATCAGTTTTGATGAATCCTCTGCGCTGCTTTCTTCAACCTGCCTTTGGACATCTTCAATTGCCGTTATCTTTTTTGCCATCTCTTCTTTAGTCTTTTTACTGCTTACAAATCCAAACATATTTATATTCGCAGCCTTTTTGCGAATGCTTCCTGCTCTCTCCTTTGCTCTGCTAAATACACTTTGTTTAACAGCATCTTTACCCTCATGGTTTTGGGGTAGTTCTTCCTTTATTCCACCTTCTCCGAACTTAACTTCTTTCCACTCTTCGAAGCTTATTTCTATATCCTTATCTATGCAGTGAGCGACCAGGAGAAACTTAAGATATTGATCTATAAGTCCCATTTCCTCCTCAGCTCCCGTATCCTTACTACTTCCGGCTGCTATCTTTGCATATTCACGGTTTTTCTTTTTTAGCTGAAACCTCACTACCCTTGTCTGAAGTGCATAGTAGATTTCAGGAATAATGACCATTACCACAAATAACAGCAGTATGAACACATCAAATGACGCATCATTTAAAGGTTCTGGCCAATATTTCACATAGCTGTTAAAAAACATTGTGCTTTTAAGCAGACTTGTAAGATTTTCAAAAAGCTGCATTTGATCACTCCTTGTGCCTTATCTTAAAGAGTAAATGTAAGGTGCATCTCAAATCTTGCCATATCGTTATAGATTCTCACATTTACTGTTCCAATTCCCTTAGGAAGCTTATTTAATACACTGAATACTTCCTCTTCACTTGCTACTACACTAATGCAGTCATCTGCATAAGTAACATCTGCCTTAGTATTAACGGGAAGAAGCGTATAATCATTGGTCTTTCTAAGCTCATCATAGATAACGTCAAGCTCCTTGTGCTCATCAATGTAATCCTGATAAAGCTTTCCCAAGCCGGATGCATCCCTTACTTCAACAAATCTGTTCTTTCTTGATGAAATGATTCCGTGCCACTTATGTCTCTTTTTCCTTGTGAAAAGGGTTAAAAGAAGCATCCAGAGGTATCTGAAGGCACCTGTTGCCATAAGGCCTATTCCGACAATTGATGAAACAACGCCTGTAGCCATGGTCCTATAGGTTCTCTCTTTTCCCTTATCATCTTTTCCGGTATCCATATCAGCATCAGCCTTTGCCTGCTTACTTGCAGTTACGACTTCTTTATCCTCGTCTGGGACTGCATCCTGGCTGTATTTTTTATAGCTTACATAGCTTGGATCTTTGCTGTTATCTTCATCATCTGAGCCCTCATTTTCTGCAAAGGACTTTGAATTCTTCTTTTTCTTGTCTTTCTTTTTCTTACCAGAGCCGTCGCTGTCTTTACGGTCAGAATCATCATCCTGACTCTCATCCCCATCACTTATGCTATCATCACTCTGGTTATCGCCTGACCCGCTGTTACCTTCCGGAGTTTCATTATGGCTTCCATTGTCCCCAGACGGCTTTGTATCACTCCTATTTCCGCCATCTGAATCATCATCTGAAGATTTTGGATCCTTCTGTTCATTGGGATCATTTCCGGGCTTATCCTCTTTCTCAGGCTTCACCTTGTCACTGGTCTTATCATGCTGATAGTAAAACTTAATCTCGGTATCTTCCGTAATTGTTACAAAATAGCTTGCGTCTGAAACAAGATAGTACTTATCAAAATCAGAAGCCTCTACTTCAATCTGATTGCCATACTTTACTTCAAATTTTTCCCTTACCTGCCTTGATGTTTCATTCTCATTTTCATCAAGAAATATATCCAGTACAGTTACTGTAAATACATGCTTTTCAGCATCCACATAAATAGGGATTGAAGATCTGTTTCCACCTTCGTTTACCTGTGACTCATCTTCTTCGTTTTTTTTTTCGTCAGATGCAGTATTACCTGCGTCCTTAGCATTAAGCTTTATTGTTGTTGTAAGACTCTTATCTGTATCTTCTGGGGTGTACTCAAGCTTTATCTCGTTATCTCCGGTCTTTGTTAATGTCTTTGGAGAGTACTCAAAGTCATAGCAGGAAACAGTATAGTCATTCTCGTAAGCAACTTCCCCATTGTCATATGTAACCTTGTACTGCGGAACTACATCAATGTCATAGTAAGGAACTTTATCGCCTACTTTAAGGACGCCCTCACCCTTATACATAGCGTAAATTCCGTTAAGCTCCTGCTTTACAATCTCTGCTCCAAGAACAGTGAATGTGTCCTCAAAGCCTGTTGAAAGCTGCTTTGCATAGAATTCATTTTCTCCCTTGTCAAAAAGGACGCCATAATCAATATCCAGATCATCAGCATTGATGCGTGTCTTCTTATCAACCTGATTCTTTTCAACATCTCCGTTATCATATTCGATGGTGTATACCGGATAGACATTTACAAACTCAGGATCGATATGACTATATTTTTCCTTTGTAGTGTTTTTGTAAGATACATCTATGCCTGTCTGAGTCTTTTTCTTAATTTTCCTTACTGTATTTGTAGTTGCGCTATTTGCAGCTGTCTGCGGTGCATATAGTGTTTCTGCCTTAACGGTATTTCTTGATACCACTTCGCCGCCTGCAGGGCTAACTGCAAATATCAGAGTTGATGACAGCGCACCTGTACACAACCTAGTTAAAAACTCTTTAAAAACCATAACTTTCTCCTAATCCATTCCATATATTTTCTTTTTCATATATGAAATACCCCCATTTTTTGGATTTTTTTAAAAAATAATAAAAATTTTTTCTTTTATCACATCTGTCATTTTCCGGTTTAACGTTAGCGTTTTTGCATTTTTGTCAAAAACGCTAACGTTAAACTTGTATTATCCTCTGTGTTTGATAAAATAACTTATATAAATAACAAATGGAAGGTAAATTAGATGGATTGGTATCCAAGAGAGAACTATTTAAAGAAAATCCGTGATTTTTATCATGCTTCTGACATTATCAAGGTTATTACAGGTGTTAGAAGATGCGGCAAATCCTGCCTGATGGAAACAATCGCAGAAGAGCTAAAAGAGCAAGGTATCCCTTCTTCAAATATCTTTTTTTTCGATCTTGATAGCAAAGAATATAACAAAATTGTAGAAGCAGACCAGCTAGATGAGTTAATCCAAAATATTCCTGCCGTCAACGGTACTAAATATATTTTCATTGATGAGGTTCAAAATGTTGACGGCTTTGAAACTGTGCTTAACGGCTTCCGCGGAACCGGCGAATGGTCAATCTTTATTACAGGATCCAACTCTTATCTCCTGAGCGGAGAATTAATGACCAAGCTTACGGGACGATATATTGAATTCGAAATGTTTCCTCTTTCTTTTGAAGAATATGAGGACATAAAGAAATTCTATGGTAAAGACATAGCTCCAGATCGCCAGGAAGAGCTCCAAAACTATATTCTTGAAGGTGGCTTCCCAAGAACAATTCTCTTGGACACTATGGCAGCCAAGCGCAGATACGTCCAAAGTGTTATTGAAGAGATATTCGAGAAAGATATCCGAAGACGCCTAAAGATAAGAAACAAAAGCACATTTACTACTGTTCAAAACTATATAATCAACAACTTCGGCTCAACTACCAGCTTAAAAAGTCTCCAAAAGGCAATTGAAAAGACTGGAACTCCCATTAGCGAAGCAACAATCGCAAGATATATCACAGCTTTAGTCGACGCGAAGATTCTTTATGAATGTCCTCGTTTTGATATGAAATCAAAAAAATCGTTAAGCGGCGAAAAGAAATACTATCTTGCAGATCTTAGCTTCTATTTTGCTCAGAATACTGACAATAGGATAAACTTTGGACCTGTGCTGGAGAACATCACTTATGTATACGCAAGATCTCATGACTATTCCGTCAGCGTTGGTCGGATTGGCAAACTGGAATGTGACTTCATTCTAAGGGACAATGATATGCATTATTCCTATGTACAGGTCTCGTATACAATAGCCTTGTCAAAAGAGACAGAGGATCGCGAATATAAACCTTTGGAATCTATAAGAGACAACTATCCCAAGTATGTTGCAACAATAGACTCTATTCTTCAACAGCGAAATGGTATAGAACACATAAATCTTGTAGATTTCATGAGGGTCGGCAAATCATTCTAAAAATTTAACGTGTGCGTTTTTGACATATATTCGAAAACGCACACGTTATTTAAATAAGGATTTTAAATGGCAAAAACGAAACGTAATAAGAAAACTAAAAAACTGAGTCCATTTTGGATACTGACAATAATATGCGGCGCAGCTTCTATAATACTGTTTGCCCTCGCCTTTACAGACAACAGGCTATTTAATACAAACGTCATACACTTTGGGATTTCAGTGCATTTTAGAGAACCTCAGCCTTTTCACTGCTATCTGTTTGACGCTTTCTATTTTCTTTTTTCGTGGGGAGCGCTTATTTTCGTCATAAGAAATGTACATGAACTCTTGCAGCCAGTTGGAGCACTCTTAATATATATGATTCCGATTGCGGCCCATGTCCTTATAAACACATATGGTCCATGGTATGCAGATAGTGCAACAGATGCAATTGTCATGTATGTGATTTTTGCCATATTGGTTGTCCCCGGAGTCGCAGTTGTTGCCATACAGGACTTTATAAAAAGAAAGCGTATACAAAAAAAGCATTAGCCAAATACACTTTATGCAATATTATTCACTTGATTGATTTATATCACACTCCCCATCAAAGCAGAGCACTCATTATCTTCGAATTTTATGCTCCAACGTTCATCCCGACAAATGGAAGTTGTCGGGTTAGCGGTCCGCATTCATCGATACCATTCTGTGATATGCTTCTTTGTGACTTTTTGACTCCTCATAAAAATCTGCCATATCATCACACGGAAAGTTATTGCAAAATGCGCAGAAATCGATCCCTTTTTCTTTGCAACACTTAACAGGCATACATATATCTTCTTCCGTCCACTGTGTATGCTTGCAGGAAGGACAGATTTTGTTAATGTAATCAGAACATGCAAAGCAGTTAACTCCGCAGTAGGCTATTTGGGTATTCATCACGCGCTCCTAAAATC